>MDTB01184867.1_pt1 | contig 21770 bp, 16 predicted proteins | sample 811161 | NCBI WGS metagenome assembly MDTB01 (sample SAMN05326650, study PRJNA326480) | marine metagenome | isolation source: seawater | place: Mediterranean Sea | collected 2009 | reverse complement strand
CAGAAGGGTTTTACGAAACTTATAGCCACGCAGACTTTATGAAACATTTTGATGTGGTTCTTAATGATCATTCCGATGTCACAGATGGTCCTACAGAGTTAACATTAAAATGTTCTGCAATCTTAAAACTATTGCCTTATGACGGCTTTTATCCCATGCAGAGAACTATGCAACTAGCCACGTTGTTTTCTAGCTCGTACGCTCCAAAAGTTTCACCTTTGGAGGGTGATGGCAATTATCATACGAATTATGGAGGTTATCACTTTGGCTATGCTGATGGAGGCGCTGCAAAACTTTTTGCGACCGGAGCAGTTAATCAAGGTACATGGGCTGTGTACTTGAGACCGTTTTTCGCCCCCGGAATTATGTATAACACAATCAAATCGGGAATTGCGGTTGACTATCCAATCATGACAGGTTCTTATAATACTGCCACTGGCGCGCTTTATTACGATGCTCATTCTACGCTTGGCGGGGAAGGTGTAAATCTTGCACCAACGGATGTTATTAATGAGAATACCACTTATTTCTTAACTGGGGCAATGACCAACATCATTACGGAACCTAGATTTCATCACAGAATTCCGTTCGAAGCTATGATAGAGCCAGATAAGTACCTCATCGGTCTTCCGATTACTAACATGGAAACTCACCCGTCTGGAGCATACAATGCTGCAAACAATGGATTGTCTATAACCGGCTCTTTGCAAGAAGCAGGTGGGGCACTTTATAAAATGGCTGCTAACAACTTCTTCGCAGAAGTACCAGAATTCTTTTTGAACGATGGTCAACTTTCAGCTATCGCATCTTTGCCAGAAAGTGACGAAAATTTTGGAGTCGTTGACGAGCGCGGTGCAAAGAAAAAATATATGGCGCTTTTAAAAATTAGAAAAAGTGTAGATAAAAAGATGTATTTCAACCCACTCTCAGGCGCCCACACGCCATACGAGTCTGATGGAACCACTTATGCCGCAAATGCTTTTAACAATCCGCTAAGAAACGATAAGCCGATTGCACACCCGTGGACACTCTCTAGAGAAACAATTACAATGTATAGCCGCCCAAGCGCTTTCGGGCCGCCTACTATGGGAACATGGAGTTCGATAACGGGATATAATATGCCATATACTCCTCCTTATTACGATGGAGAGTCATGGGCAATTTTGACATTCGACCCAGACAATGCTTCAGGCGCTAAAAAGTATACGCTAGATGAAATTTTGGCTGCTACTACAATCGAATATACTAGAACTGGTAAAATATACTGCCCCGAACATGCTCCATCAGCTTCAACAGCAGGTCAGAATCCAACTGGCGAGCTTGACACTGTTGGCGAAGGTTTCGTAAGCAATTGGCCATGGTCTGGCCCTGCAGAATTGCGCAAGGATGGTTGGGGCGGCCAAGGCTCGTTGCTTGGCACTATATTGGCCGGCAATTATGGTTGGACCCACAATGTTCCGCGTTCTGTTGACCCTTATCCGCAAGGAAGAACTTTCATTGATGATAACGCAATGCAAGTTAGTGCATCATTAAACATTTTTCAAAAGGCAAGACTTAAATCTGCCGAATACAATGCAATCACAGGTCGACCAACTACAGTAGCTGATAATCCGAGAGCTGACTTGTCGACATGGGTTATCCAAACTAAATTTGAAACACCAATACTAAACTTCCAAGATGCTAAGATAGATTACGGAGAGACAGATTTTACTCTTACGGCAGATCGAAACTCTGAAGGCACGTATATAGCTCCAGACGGTGCCGCAACAGCACTTTGGAGTGCTGCAGCCGGCGTTGTTGGGGGAGATGGTTCGGCAGCTAAAGGAATGTGGCATCAGTATGGAACATTGCCTACAAAAGAAGAACAAGGCATTTTTATGGAGATTCACGATTTATCTCCTGACTATTTGCATCGAGGCATGAATATACGCCCCGGTTCAGTTCGTTCTTTGGTAGATCTTGTAGGTTTTTCTACGGATCCTGTAAAGCTGGGCCGCCCTGCAAAAACTAAACAAATTTCTGAAGCAGTTGTTGTCGTCCCGTTTGTAGAAAAAGAAGGTGAACGACACTTTTTTGGAATTAGTAAAGAAAACATTAACAGAGCTAAGATTGCTGCTCAAGTCGGAGAAGCTGCCGTAGGAGCTGTTTTAGGCGCCGGAGCAGAAAAAATTGGACAAAGTGTTGTAGATATGGTTGAAAAAATGCAAAGATTTGTAATCCCACCAACAATGAACTTTTTAGAATATGACTCTGTTGATCCATTCGCAATGTATATTTTTGAATTTACACACAATCTTGATCAAAGCGACCTGACAGATATATGGCAAAACTTGCTCCCGGAGATTGGTAGAACACATGAAGAGCAAACTGTAGAGATTACTCACCCTCTTGTGGGTACTGAGCTAATGGGTTGTGCAGCTTTAGTTAGCGGACAAAAAATTCAAGATCAATTACAATGGATGGTTTTCAAAGTTAAACAAAAGGCAAAAACAAATTATTACGAAAAGGTAATTGGCTCTGAAGAAAGTAAGTTTAATTTTGACATTAAAAGGCCAGCTACGTTAACTAGAAAAAATAATCCTGTACAACAGTATAGTTACAACTGGCCATATGATTACTTCTCTCTTGTTGAAGTTGTCAAAGTTGATTCTAAAATCAAGTTTGATGAGTCGGAAACTGAGGAAAGTCCAATCTCAGCTATAAGGAAACTTTCACTACCAATGCTTGAGCTTGGAGGATTGAACTTGAATTTGCCCGGAGACGAGGATTAAATTAGATGACGTTTTTTAATAAAAAAGAAGAAGTAATACAAATAAAATTAACTCAATATGGAAAGCACTTACTTTCTAAAGGCAAATTTAAACCAACATATTACGCATTTTTCGATGATAGCGTTTTGTATGATTCGAACTATGCTGGTCACACAGAAGTGCAAAACGACATTGAAAACAGAATCCAACAAGACACTCCAACACTTAAAGTACAACATCTTTATGATGGGGCAGAAACTAACTTTAAAAAATTAACGACAGCAAAAAACTTTTTATCTTTTTATGAAAAAGACCTGCCTCCTCCACAAACCACAAAAGACCGCAATTATGCTTTAGCTGCTCCTTTAGGAACTAGCGAAATAGGGTCTGACGATGCGCCGGCTTTTAAAGTTTCTGCTCTGATAGGCGAAATAACAGGCTCAACAGAAACTGCTACTGGCTCTCATCAAATTTTACAAATACCACAACTTGATTTTATTGTAGAATACAAGACACATTACGGCACTGATGAAAAGTATAAACCAGATTCAACCAAGTATCGCAGTAGTTTAACTGTTGCTGGTCCGGGCACTTATGAAGACGGCTCGCTTATCTTAGTTGAGCAAGATCACTTGCTTTTACAAATCTCTGAAGATAATGTACCGTTCGCTACAGACCATTTTGATATGGAAGTGTTTTTAGTTGAAGAAGAAGCTTCTGGTTCCTTTAGGAATCCCGGAACATTAGAGCCGCGCAAGAAAAAGATCTTACGTCCGCTGAAATTTGTCAAACCTCCAGATAACATAGTTAATAATCTATTATTAGATCCTGATGAACAAGAAGTACAAAATATGCCGCTAGATCCTAATTACGTTGGGTATTATTTTGATTTATACGTCGATCATGAAATTGATAACAAAGTATATTGCGAAGTAAAAATTAATGATGAAATTGAAGATATTTTTGATTTAGAAGAGTTTGATTGTCCTGATGCTGGAGGTCCATCTAAAGCTATGTTGCCGAAATCTACTACTTCGAGAACATACGATGTGGAGGAATGTGATTAATGTCTAATTTTAATAACAAAGAGTTGTTGAGAGATCGTATACCAGAAAACAAGGTGCAAAATACTGTCTTTAACAATTCTGTTGAGCAAGGTCTTGAGTTTGATATAGATCCTACATCAATTACAAACGTTGTATCCATGCCTAGCATCATGATTTCTAAAATAGTGCTTGATAAGGACATTGTTGGAACTGACTCTGAAATGTATGATAAAGACCCACACATCGAAGACGTAGCGGTTACGGAATTAAAGGTTGATCGTTTTGGAAAAACGAAATTATCGCACACATCTAAAGATTTAGCGACAAAAAGCATTGAATCTGAATCGTTATCGGTCAATGTTAAACTGTCTTTGAAAGAAATATTAGATGCTAACGGTCACGGAACGTGGTACGACAATCCAGATTTTTTAAAATATTTGAAAATCCGAATAGTCATGAGCACGAGTCAAGGTTTAACTTCTCAAATTGCGTCAGGAAAAATCACTTTAGATCCATTATCTTACTCAAAATCTAAATATACAAAATTTATTAAAGAAAAAATTATATCAGTAGAAAATGAAATTTCTAAAAACATCAACGACTATATTCACTATGTGGTCGAGGGCAATAAAAAAATATATGATGTTTCGTTCGAGACAACGTTTAAATCTCAACAGTTGTTTCCAAAGCACGTAAGCATATTTGCTGTTACTTTTTTAGATTCAGAACAAATTGTAACTGACCACGGCTGCGGCGCCGGAAATTATTCTGCCACAGGCAACAGAACAACATTTGGTGATCTGACAGGTGAAAGAGTTATTGATAAAAGCGCTGTGAACACTTCTGGAGCAGTTTTTACAACAGAAAAAGGAAAAGTATGGCTTGGGCCGATTTCTTATCGCAAAAACAGCAAAACTTATGCTACAGCCCGAGGTCGTCGAGGTAAAAAACTTATAAGAACTGCAACTTCTGTGGGTAAAATCTATGATATGAGAGATGCCCTCAGCCCTGAAGAAGCAGCAATAGAGTTTGCGATTATAGAAAATAAAGTTTTGAATCTAAATTTTTCAACACTACAGAGAACATTGGCAGAGCCACTGAGAGCTACTGAGTATTTCACGGACATTTTTGCAACAAGAGACAAGCATGGTAATTTTAGAGCAGCTTTCGGACTTAATTATCAAAAGCTTTTAAGAGATAAAACTGAATTCGGCAAATTGTTTGAAAACAACAACTTGCCAACTTTGAGAGCTTTATCGAATATGTGTCGTCTTACGCAAATCAAAGTACTACGCGAGCGAGTTGAAAATCTAACTTCAGTGAATCGCTTAAATGTACCTATGGAAGGTCGTGAATTGTTTAAACAACAGAATCAAGGATTTTCTAAGCATGTCGTCGCATACTCGTCTGAAACAGCTAGCGGCAAATTTAAAAGTTATCGAGTTAACGTGGATAGTTCTGGCAAATCTGTGCAACCGGGAGAGTCAACTGCTTCAGGTGGCAAAACCAGTGTCCAAGGGTCAATCCAAGAAGTTGGCATATACCCGGAAAATTTTGGTAAAATTAGACACTTCTCCTTTTCTGACAAAGATATTTCTAAAGAAACAGACGGCTTATATCGTTATGGCGTGCAAGTTACAATCGAAGACGGCACAAGAGATTACATTGATAAACTTAAAGCAGAGCTTCTTTCAGCAAAACAGCAGCTGTCTAAATACTATAATGAAGCATCGAATAGCGAAAACAATAAACCTTATTACAATGCGAAAAATGACCGCTATACCAGATCATATATTAACGATAGGAAAATACAATATGCAATTCCTAATAATGGTAACATATCTGGCAAAACTTACCAAACAATAGCTTCTTGGTCGGACAATGCGCAAGCACCAGTTAGCAATCACGAACATAATTATGTTTTAGATAGTCGAGGCAACGGACGCACCGTGACGGTTAATGGCCACTATCATATTGTTACAAATTATAAAATAGGTCCGGCAATTGTCGATGGCGAGAAAATCAATGCCGGCCACCATCATTTAACTAAGACTATTGGCTCTGTATTTGACGCACCGTGGGTGCGTCCGATTACGCAATATATGCAAACATTAAATATTTTGACGGCTGGTTCAAACAGCATTGATACCACGAAAATTGCCAAAGTATTCTACTATATGCTAAGCCCGCACACAGGTAGTCCACAAAATATTTTGCGAATCACAAAATTAGTAGACAACTTGTATACGCAATTGAATAAGATTGGCGGAAGCCCGAGAAGTTTATCGAGCCCAGCGCGACACAAAAGATCATTGGGCCCCCCACACAGGCTATTTATAGAAAAATGGTTTGATTACGTCCACGATTCAAACGTGCCAAAACTTACAGGATTTGATTATCTTAACGATATGAAGTTTGTCGAAAGTGGATTAAAAAGAGTTATTGGAAATTATTATGTTACGCGCGCCCAAGAAGAAACAAATAAATTTATTGACACACCAACTGCAGGAGTTAGTCTTAACATCGGCAAAGTGCCTTTTGTAACCAACGATAGTGTGTATAACACAGAATTGTCGTTTTTCTCGCCAGCTAGTGTAGAACTGGGCGGTGAAAGCACTTCTCTTTTATACATGGGCGATGTTATTGAGCAATCTTCAATCATAGAAAATTTAGAATCTAAAATTTTAGAGTTTAATTTCACGCCAGTTATGATTGCGCCGAAAACAAGTATGACAGCTGCAACTACTAATATTAGCACTAATGATAGCTTGTCAAAAGTTTTTAACAACATGAACATTAAAATTGATAGCCTTTTAACTAAAAACGGCGTCAAGTTGTTTTTTACAGAGCAAGAGCAAGAAGACTGTCTTAACAAAGCACGTAGTTATTTAGGTGAAAACTCATTAATGATTTCTGCTAATATGTCGGTATTAAATTTGCTTGAAGATGATGTGGGAAAACCTACGAAAGATACACAAGACGCTATTACAGGAGTCTCAAACGGATTGATGTCTACAGTTTTAGAGCCTATAAAAAATAGCATCGACAATCCTTTCAACTCTTATGTAAACCCATTTAGCAGCGCTGATAAAAGCATAGTTGAGGTTAAGAGCAGATTTGATGTTAAGTCTTCATCAAACTTTATATCTGAAAATAATCTTACCGTTAACGATTTCGCAACGTTGCCAAATCACATGAAGGTGTTGTTTCTACCTAACAGCAAAGAGATAGGCATAGGTAAAGCAATGTTCTCTGATAAGGAAAAAACTGGCTTGACAGAAGCCGCTCAAAAAAGCATTATGAGGTTTAATTATGAATTCTTGAAAATGGTTGAAGTTTTTGTTGGCTATGAAGAAACAAAACATAAAGAGATTTTAGTTAAAAACCCGATATGGGAAATGATGACATACGATATTTACAACAACAGCATTGGCCAAACATTACTGTGTCGCTTGAGGAATTACGATAACAATAGTGTGGGTATTAATTACAAAACTTCCTCATCGTTACCAACGTATGATGAACATTTTTTGATGACACCGACTAAAGCTGTTGGTGTTAAGATGACGATAAAAAACTCCAATCGCCTTACTAATTATGTTAACAAGAGTAACAGCAACAACACCAGCATGCTTGAAATTATATTAGACACCATTGACGTAAACGCTAGGGACACGTCTAGAATTAATTCCAACATGGCAATTACCCAGCCTGCACAACAAGCAAGATCTGGCAATTTTTCTAAAACGCCCACACAGCAAAAACAAGATTCTAGCCGGGCAGCTACAGTAGCAACTTCAACAAATATGGGAACAATGTATTAATGTCGTTTTGTAAAAAGAAAATGTTAATCGATGCCAGCAATTATGAGGGCTCTACAGATGCAACAAGAAATATTATTAAAAAATTCTGGACAACTGATAAAAACAGAAAATTCTTATATTTTAAAAAAATAGACTTAGATTCTGATGCAAAAGGCGCCAAACTTAATGACAGAAGTGGCGTACCGCTAATTACTATAATGCCTAAAAAAGCTAAATGGAATGCTAGTTTGCCATTTTATGAAGTTGAGCACCAAGTATTATTTAAGGCTGATGGCACTTCTTTAGGCCAAGAGACGGAACCGTTAGTGGCATGGTCTGAATTTGTCAGAACTAAACTCTTTCCACGTTATTCGGAGATTAGCGACGTAGCTTCTGATATTTTTTATGATCACGCATTTGACGTTAGAATGCCGTATGATGAGTTGGAACTAAAAGAGATAAATGTAGTACAGGGAGCATATTATGCAGATGTTAAATCGATATACAATTTTTACATCGAACAATATGAACACGCTATGGCTACTGGTGATATGGACGAACAATTTATGCCAAACTTATATTCTATGAAAGTTGAGCAAAGTATGAAAAACAAAGATATGCCAACTCATAACACGGATTTGTGCAAACTCAATAGCTTGGCTGGAAATGTAAAAGATTCATGTTTGAACATGTTTAAGGAAAGAAGAAACAGAGCTTCTGATTCTCATTTTGAGCAAGACACTAATAATCAAAAATATTTCTCAAACTACCACAAGTACATTAAAATTGCAAAAAAGAAAGATCCTCAAGCTTTGCAAAATTTAAGTAAAAAGTTTTCCACTATTGGAATTACAAGCGACATGGTAGACTCATTAGCAGACTTTAACAACGCAGCCAATTTACATATGATGCCCATGTATGCCAGTATTGAATTTAAGACTGATGGAGCTACTAAATTTTTAGAAGCTTTAAGAAGCAGCGGTTTAGACACCGCGCTTATGAAACAAATCATGCGTGATGATATGGCTAATAATTTAAAATCAGTCGCGTTTCATGAAAGTGAAGAAAAGATTGTAAGAGAAGAATATGATGACAGAGAGCCAAAAATAAAAAGAGCTGTTTTGCAAAAGGACAAAAATCGAAAAACCTTTGATTTGCTTGCTTGGTGGGCCAACTATCAACAAACTCCAAATCCCGCCGGCGGAGAACTCATGCAGTCTGCTATTATTTTAGACGAGAACGAGCATGACACAAAAGCAACAAATTATGCTAGAGAAAATTTGAAACAACAAATTTCTAACATGGCTTTCCACAGCAAGTTGCGCAAAATTGTCAACGGCTATATGAGAGACTATGAAGATATTGCCAAAGGAGCCGCAGCGTATTCTGAGACCCTTATGTATAAAATAAAAAAATACAAAGGTAAGCCATCAGGCAATCCGATTCAAACGTTTTATGTTTGCAATTCTGAAAATACGGACATTATGAGACTTATTGATACTCAAGTTAAATATGATACAGAGTATACATATGTAATTTGTGGCTATCAGGTTGTTATTGGCACGCAGTATTACTACAAGAATGTAAAATTTGGCACTTCACTTGCTTCTGGAGGTCGCGAGATGGAAGAAGAACAATCAGAGTCTGACAAATATGATTATTTCGCTTCAGCAGACGTTACAATGAGGCCTTCCATTAAATTAATTGAAGTGCCGCTTTTTGCCGAAACGCAAAGAATAGTTGACACTCCGCCAGTTGCACCAAACATTGAAATTGTGCCGTATTTTGGTGTTAACAATCGGCTTATATTTAGATTTAATAATGGGTTTGATGATTACAAATTTATGCCGCCCATTTTTAGTGCTGACGATCAACAAAATTATGACAAAATAAGAAAAACGCAAAAATTGAGAGCAGACGAACCAATTCGTTTTAAAAGTGATGATCCGGCTGCTAGCTTTGAAATTTTCAGAATATCAAAAAAACCGAAATCTTATCAAGATTTTAAAGGCGCAATGCGTGCCATTGTAAATACTGATATTTCCGAAGAAACAATCCAAAAAGCTTCTGCTGCATCTTTCATTGAGTCTTTAAGTCCTAATAAGAAATATTATTACATTTTTCGTTCCAAAGACATCCATGGATATTTATCAAATCCAAGTCAAGTTTACGAAGTCGAATTAGTAGACAACGCTGGCAACACTTTTCCCATAGTTAATGTTGTAAACTTTCTACCTCAAATTCCAGCTATGAGAAGTAAAATTATGAAAAAATATTTACACATCATGCCCACAGTTTTACAATCAGTTTTGAACGAAGAAAAATCAGGCTTGATAGATGAAGACGGCGAAAGAGAAACAACTGCTTATGCTGCTGGAAAAAGTATATTCTTAGGCAAAGCGGAAGAAGACGTGTGGGATAAAAACTTCAAAATTAGGTTAACTTCTACGCAAACAGGGCGTAAAATAGATATAAACCTTTCTTTTAAATACCGTCACGTAGTTGACGAGGAAGAATATAAAAACAACTTAGAGCTAGCAAATTTGATGCGAGTTGAGAAAAAAGAATCGACGCTAGAGACAGATATGAGCTATTTGCTCAACGATACATTGGAAATATATGATTCATGATTCGTAATTCGCAAAAAAATAAGACATTTGTGCAGAAAATAACTAATTATTCAGTAGGGAGAAACAGTAATGGCATTTCTAGATAACTCGGGCGATATTATACTCGATGCGGTTCTAACCGATACAGGCAGAATGAGGTTGGCAAGAGGAGATGGTTCTTTTAAAATTGTTAAGTTTGCTTTAGGCGACGACGAGATTAACTATGAGAACTATGATCTGGCGCATCCTAGCGGATCTGCTTACTATGATTTGGAGGTTATGCAGACGCCAATTTTAGAAGCGTTTACCAATAATGCCTCATCTATGAAGTCTCAACTAATTTCTATTTCTAGAAACGATTTGCTGTATCTACCAGTTTTGAAATTAAACACACTAACTGCTGCAACGGCACAAAACGTTTCTGGCGGCTTCTTCGTTGCTGTGGATACAGATACCGAAAAAGTAGTTACCGGCGGCACCAGCAGGATTGACGGCATTTTATACGGCGTTTCTAAAGCTAGCCCGGGTCACGTTTTTGTGAACCAAGGATTGGATGCAACAGATAGTAGTGGAAATCCAGTTATTTCGCCAGCGCAAGCTCTTGATGCTGATCTTGTCGAAACTCAGTACATTATTGAAATTGATAACAGACTTGGAAGTATTAAATCTAACAATGACAACTTAGCATCTGTTTCTTTTATCGATGATGACAATATTGCTAGCTACTACTTATCATTGGGTTCAGATATCGAATATATAACTGAAAATAAGAACAGAGAAGTTTCAAGCACAGAGACTGTTGCTGGACCCAGAGGAACTAATTTAACTTTAGGAATTCAAGCGTCTTTAGAGCTAAACACCAGTACATATTTGTTTTCTCGTTTAGGCGGGTTTTTCAATATGGTTGGTAGTGACGGCAGCACAATCTATACAATGTATTATATTGATTCCACCGTCCGCGTTGTGGGAGCAACTACGGGATACTCGCTAGACATACCCGTACGGTTCATTAAGAAATACTCATAATTAAAAGGAACATAAGGAACACAACATGGCAACAGTATACAAAACACTTTTAAACAGCGACATCGTCTCTACTAGAACACTTCTACACGAAGCGATCCCAATCACCGGCTCGATTGTATCCGGGACTTACATCGAAGGCTCTGCCGCAGATCAAGTAGAGGTCAACGTCAAGAACTATGCCCATGGTATGTTTCAGTCAGTGTATGATTATCCTTACTTAAGCTCATCTGCTAACCATATTTTTGATCTTTCGGTAGGCTACTCTTCTAAATCAGCTCTTTCCGGCTCAACAGCCGTGCAAAACTCTAAGAAGATTAATATCTATAATCAAATGGCCCAAGTACTCATGGGCTACGATCACACTGGCTCAATTCAGCAATTCGATGAAGATGGAGATTTGATTGCCGGCGGTACAAAACTTAACGAATGTTATTTCTTTAATTTTTCCAGACTTTTGGCCAAAGATGAAGTCAAAAAGGGCTCGTTTATGCTCGATTTGGGTATGACTACCGACTATACAGCGCCCTTTACAGAGGTCGTACGCGTGCACGATATTTCGGCATCTAACGATTTCCGTTCTAATTCTCCTGCAGGCGAGTATGGTATTCTGGAAGCGATTAATCATATCGGCACTCCTATGCCGGCAGCTTTACAGAATAAAAAAGTTGGATTGATTTTCTATCAAGCTGGTATTGCTGTGTTGAGTGGTTCTGTTTTCAACAGCATAACGCACGGCGGAGTTTTGACAACAGGTGCTGCTAAATCAGTGATTATGACTCAAAATTATAACGACCAGCAGTCGATTGCAGCTTTTACAGGTTCAGCTATCTCGGCATCATGCGATGGCGTTAGAAACCGGATTTATAATTTACAGTTTAACAATACTACAGAGCTTAACTCTACCATCTATTTTTGTAGAATCAACCACAATGATTATAACTACAGTTCAAATCAAACTTATTTGTCTGGAAGTAAAATCCGCGTAAAAAACACTCGCTCTGATAGCCCATCGTCTTATATTACCACAGTTGGTTTGTACTCAGCAGACAACGAATTGTTGGCAGTGGCTAAACTTTCGGAAGCGCTGAAGAAAGATCCAACGACAGAATTAACGCTCAGAGTACGTTTAGATTACTGATTGTTGTATTGCATTAAGACAATGTTTTAAATAAACCACAATGGAAAACTAATTAAAACAAATGTCGTTTTATAGATTCAAAGAAAAAGATATATTAGTAAGCACAACTGAGGTCCACCCGTTGTGTGAGTTTACTATATACAATGGAAGTGTTTACCACAATCGACGCCATACCGTAAGCGGCGCATTCGTAGCTTCCACACCAAATGCTAGCACTGGCGAAGTCAACTTGTACGAACTTAATGTTGATCGCACCGTTTCAGATACAGGCATAATTTATCCATTTATTACAAAAGATAGTTCTTTAAGTGCTTTCAAAACTGTTTCGGCTACAAGTTTTCATACTACGTTTGGGTATGGGGATCAGATAACAGGCAGCTATCCTTTAACTGCAAGCATTACTAGAGAATATTTTGATGTTGATAATGTTGGACCCGCCCGCCCTCATATAGAGGCTCTTAAGACTAGCTTTAATCATTATATGAGGCTCAGCCAACATTTTGAATATTCTTCAAGTTACGGAGATAAATCGTCGCAAGAGCTATCTTTGATTAGCATCCCTTCTATATTCTATGGCTCTTCTATTGAAAAGGGCACTATGAATTTGAAATATTATATAACTGGTACGCTGATAGCTGAGTTGAATGATTATAAGAAGAATGGTGAGTTGGTCCAAGTCGGACCTGAAGGTTCTAATGGTTCTGGCTCAATTGCCGGCTTAGTTATGTACAGCGAGGGGTTTGTAATTTTAACTGGCTCTTGGGCCGTTGAAAATGATGCAAGCATAACAAGGGATTATATCGACTCATCAACGGATTTGAAAAAGTCTGCTTGGATTTATTTTGGTACAGCCGCTGCAGAAGATGGTATCCAAGCCATTGGTTCTGGTAGCCCCTTTGTGTCTGCCAGTTATTCGATGGAGTTTAAGGGAACTAACTATATCCCAAATGTTACGATGCTAGCTCACGCTCCTGAAAACGAATTGAACTTTTCTAACAACCCAACATTTAAAATTTATAACCAAGATGCTGCAACTACGCCAGCAACTAGCTCTATAAGATATCTGCAAGACTCAGAAATTAAATTAATTAATCCTGTATCGTCTTCTTATTTGGGTTATGAAGAAGAGCAGTACGACAGACAAACCTTTATTACAAAAATAGGAATTTACGACGAGAACAAAAACTTGATAGCAGTGGCTAATTTGGCTACCCCTGTAAAGAAAACGGAAGATCAGGGATACACTTTTAAGTTAAAGCTCGATATATGATATGATATTAGGACTTGATATAAGTTCTTCAAGAATAGGAATTGCTTTGCTTGATGGCAATAAGCTGATAATTAGCGAAACGCTCAAGCTCAAAAGCAATATGTGTCTTGAAGAGCGGGCAAAAATTTTTGAAAGAAGAATGAAAGAGATTGACCAAAATTACGTGGTTTATGAACTTTATATAGAACAGGCGGCTCTTATGTTTCGTGGCGGAAAAACAACGGCGCAAACCATGGCTACTTTGCAAAGATTTAACGGCATGTGTAGTTATATTGCGTTTAAGATATTTGATATGCAAGCCCAAATGATTAATCCAAGATCTGCAAGGTCAAAATTGGGAATCAAAACCCCAAGAAAAGCGCCATCTAAAGTTGTTAAGAAGTGCATCATTGATCATGTGCAGGCTAAATTTCCAGAACAATTTAAATATTCTCTTACAAGGCATGGCAATCCACAACCGGGTACGGATGATAGAGCAGATGCATTAGTTATAGCATTAGCAGGTCCGCTACTTGACAACATATAGAATATGTGATATAAGAATAGTATGGATGAAAAAATAAAAATTATACAACAGGTACTCGGAAAGGGATATCGTAATAGCGAAGAGCACTTGTTTCATTGCCCATATTGCAAACATTCAAAACGCAAGTTTTCTGTTAATTTCGAAAAAAACGTATTTAAATGCTGGGTTTGCGATACTCGCGGTAGAGATTTGCGAAGAATTGTACGCAAGTTTGGGACTTTTAAGCAAAAGGCCCGTTGGGATGAGCTGACCAATCGTGTTAATATTAATGATTTTTCTAATATATTTGCCGATTTAAACAAAGATGATGTAGAAGAAATCGCTGAACTACCTAAAGAGTTTAAATCTTTGGCTAATAAAGCTGTTTCTATATCTGCTTTACCAGCCATCAAGTATCTAAACAACAGAGGGGTTAGCAAGAACGACATATTGTATTGGAAAATAGGATATTGCGACTCCGGTGAATATGAAAACAGAATTGTAGTCCCAAGTTTTAACTACGATGGACGACCTAATTATTTTGTTGCACGCTCGTTCGTGAAGTATCAAACTCGCTATAAGAACCCGCCAGTGTCTAAAGACATATGTTTTAATGAACTGTATGTTGATTGGGATAGTGATTTAGTTATAACAGAGGGGATTTTTGACGCAATTAAAGCAGGTCCAAACTCCATACCATTGTTAGGTTCCACAGTGCGTGAAAACTCAAAACTTTTCCAAAAAATTATCAAACACGACACAGCAATTTATTTAGCTTTAGATGCAGACGCGGCCAAAAAAGAGGCTAGGATCATAAATCAGTTTTTGAAATATGGAGTTGAGCTTTACAAAGTTGACACTACTGGGTTCGAAGACGTAGGAGAAATGACTTGTGAGGAATTTACCAGACGAAAAGAAAAAGCAACGTTTATAACTCCAAGTGACTATTTATTGAAGACAGCATTGCTAAACGCATAGAAAGCAAAACGCGGAGGACTCTTCATGTCTAGATGGGGCAAACCTAATAAAAACAAACGCAAAATCAATCCCAGATATCACCTTAGCGATACTAATAATGAGCAAAAAACTACTGAACAAGGCGAATCTTTAATATTTGAAGCTTTAGCAGATTTGCAAAACTATGTTGATAAAACTTCAGAACATAATGAGCAGCTTCTTCATGAGCTTGAGATTCAATCGGGCATGGGTTATGACGCTGCTGGCTCCGGTGGTGGTCCAAGCACTGTAGTTGGCACGGACGTGGATACTCCAAGTTACAGATCGCCAGAAACCGTGACGCCAACCCGGAGACCGACTCCCCAAAGAACATCAGATATTCTTGATACTGAAGATACTCGGCCACTGGCTCCCTCTGTCTCATGGTCAGATCTGGATAAGGGGTGGCAAGGTACTGGAGGTTCTGGTGACGCTTCTCTTGCCAACTCAGCCATTGCCGGTTTTGGCGAAACTGCTGCTGTAACAGGATTACCTTGGTTGCGTTCTGGCACCCGCGCCGCACCCTTTGTTGGCCCAGCACTTACAGCAGCAGAAGTTGGTAGCGCAGCTATGCAGGGGGATAATCGCGGCATGGCGCAAGCAGCCTCTGGTATGATAGGTGGCGGCGTGGCGGCCAACGTTGTGACTCCGTGGGCCCTGCGATATGCGGGCCCATCAAGAGGCGCTTCTCTCTTGGCTATTCCGGCTGCAGCTGCGCTTGGAGACGCAGGTTCTAGAGAAGCTATGGGAACAGCTTACGATACAACTTCAGATTTTAGCTCTGGCTTAGGTGCCGGATCTGCACGATATAACCCTAGAAACCCGGGCGATACTAACGCGTATATAGCAGGTAGAGCCGTTGGCAGAACAACCGCAAATCCAGCGGCTGCGCAACGAACTGCATCAGATTATTATGATACCGTAGCTCCGTCAAGCGCTGGAAGTTCTGCACTCCACACAGCCGGCCAAATGGTAGCCTCTCCCGGCCGCGCAATAGGAAACGCACTTGACTTCTATTTTCAGGAAGGAGTAGATCACACTGATAGCGATGACCGGTTACTAACAGAATCTCAAGTTAATAATTTTCAAAAATTAGCCGGCATCCGAAATAGTAAGAAAACAAAGGTAATTAAAGAAATGGTAGATCCAATTTCAATCGCATCAGCAGTTATAATTATAGCAGGAGCAATCGAAATGCAATCTCATTTCGATGATTATGCCCGTTCAAAAGGCACCCCTAGACGCGGGCAATCGCTTGCGGGATATGAAACTCCAATTCCAAAGCCAATTACTGGCGCTGTGAATAAAGTTAAATCGTTGTGGTCTAAATTGACATCTAAAGCATCAGCCGATGCTCAGCAGGGTAATCCTAGTTTACAATCTTTGGTTGACACCATAGAAACTAAGGGCAGCGAACAAATTAAACGTTTGAGCCCTGAGCAAATAGCCAGCATCCAGCAGGAATTTGGCGACGATGAACAATTGGCATCAATGTTAGCCCAACTTGCTGATGCTCCACCAGAAAGCTACTCACAGATTTTATCACAAATTGAACAACACATTAGAGGCAAGGCACCTCAATAACAAGCCTAAAGGAAGGAAATTAAACATGAGTGATTTTGATTTTATTGACCACTACGCAGAAGAAGAGGAAGCGCCTAATGAAAACGCTTTGCCAGAAAATACTGTTATCTCGTCTTTGAATTGTGCAGTGATCGGTGTCGGAGGCGGCGGAGGCAAAATGGCCAAAGCTTTCCTTGAATTAGGTTTTAATAAAACCTTGTTAGTAAATACGACAGCAAAAGACATTCCAGAAGGAGTAGAGGAGCAACACGTTGTTCTAATTCCCGAAGCAGATGGAATTGGCAAAGACGTAAATCTTGGAAAAGCTGTGTTTGAAGCCAATAGTGCCGTAGTCGAGGACGCTCTTAGAACTAAGCTGGGACGCGTTGACTGGCTGTTTGTATGCGCAGGGGGAGGCGGAGGCACCGGAAGTGCTGCGGCGTCTTTAAACGACGTTTTTGAGCGTTATTTAAGCTCTGTGCAAGCTGAAGGTCGTATTGTTTACGTTGTATCTTGGCCAACGGCTCAAGAATGCTTAAACCCGACAATTAGCAAAAACGCACTGTCTTTACTCAATGATGTTGCTGAACTACCTCACGTAGTTTTGGATAACGAAAGGCAAGTCAAACTTTTAAGAGGTAAGGTTGGAATGTTGGGTATGTATCCAATGGCTAATTCGTCTTTTGCAAAACTTTTAGGACAGGTGTTAAAACTTTCGTCGGAACAATCTCCAATTCAATCCTTTGATTCTAAAGATTTGGAGAGATGCTTGAGAACTGACAAAAGAATGTTTGTAGGCTCAACCATGATTCAAGATCCGGCGACCCCTAATTTAGGATCGCTGATTTTACAGAACTGTTTAAAAAGATCCCCATGTCCTGCACCGCAAGGAAAGCCTGCTACAGGTTCTTTATTGTTAGTAGTTAATTCGCAAATGGCCGCAGACCCAGAAATTAGCACACACTTAGATGCAGCAATTTCTTACGTCGGAGGAAGAACAGATACACTTTTTTCTGGTGTTTATATAAATGAAAGTGTCCCCGGCCTCGTTGCTATACTACTTATGAATGGATTGGAGAGAGGTCAATAAATGACAGGATTAAGCTTAAAACAAATTAAAGAAATTTTTGAGAATAAAATGCGAGCAGAAGCTCAAGATTTTGACTCTAGAGAAGGGGCAGAAGACTATAGAGGTTCCGAAACAGCAGTTTATGATCCCGGCGACGAAGATAGAGCCGGCGCCATTGGAATGGGTGAAGCACGCGTCGAAGAGATGATTTATGATTTAATTGACGCAATTGATGAAATGGGCCGATCTAATCCTGACATGACGGATGCTTATATTGCATTATTTCGGGCCTTACAGGGCGCTGGAGTTAGTGTCAAAAACGTTGCCATGTTGGCAGAAGGGGAGAAAAAATGAAAAAAGTATTACACAAATTAGCCAATTTATTTAACGACAGTCATTGTTGTTGTTGTTGCGGTTGCTGTAGTTGCAATAATTGTTCTGGAGAATGTAAATGAAAATTAATAAAGCTGATTTAATGAGAATTTTGAGGGAAGAACTTACTCAACACTTAGCTGAAGCTCCGGTAGATATGGATATGCCTGATGATATGAATACGGATATGGAAGTCACTCGTCAAGATGTAGAAGATGAATTTGAAGCCAACACTAATCAAGCTGAAATGGCAAGAGACTTAGAAATGGATCAAGAACCAGCAGATATGGATAACATTATGAACGAAGACGGCCCATCCTTCGGCGATTACTTTACAGGGGCATTAACTATGACACCTCCGTCAAGGGTTGCCCGAGATCGTAGAACTGCGGAGGAGTCTGCTAAATGGAAATCCGCCGGCTATACCGGACGTCCGGATGATGCGGATGTTGGAGAGAGTCCTGCAGAGTATCAAGTAAGAATGGCTTCTGATGAGGACGTAGCGCAGATGTTAGCCCGAGTTAGAGAAGGTGTTAACATTGATGCCATAGTCGACGCTCTAAACGAAGTTAGCTTTTTCCCTGAACTTCCGCACAAAAACAAGCCTCAACAAGAAGAGCCGGAAGAAGAATTGAAAGAAGGTTGGTTTGATGATATGGTCCAGACCGGATTGGCTCACGCATACGATGCTGTGACGCCTATGAGCGATATTAATTATTCGCAACGCCTTAAGCAAGACAAACAAGCCGCTAACACTCCAAGTACTTCAGGGTTGAAAGCAACAAATCAACAAAACGTTTTTAATAGGCGTATGTCGCAAGTGCAAGATCCATATAACGAATCTCAAGACTCATTTAAGAAAACGAGAAATGCCGCTAACGTTAACGAAAGGTCTGGTCTTGACAGACGTCGAGCCCGACGAGCAGTCGGTGACTACACAAAAGGCCCAATAGATGTGCAAAGTTCTACTGAGGATGTGATGGATGCGAGCGGTCAAAGAGCAACGGATAGGATTAGGACTTCAAATAGCGCCGGCACTACTGATATGACGACAGTGCGTTCGCCCGGTCAGCCAGACCGAACCCGCGCAACGATTACTAATCCTCAAGGAACCATCACCGGCGAACGCCGACCCGGCCTTGACTTTGACTTAGATGCCGAAGATGCAGCAGGCTCCGGTGAGCGAGACTTCAAAACCGGAGCAACGTCCGTTGGCGGAACCTATGCCGAATCAAAACAATTACAAAAAGAGTCCCAAGATCCATTCAAGAGAATGCGACAACTTGCGCTCAAGCCTTACGGGAGCTATCGCGATGAAGATTAGAAAGGGCGAATTAAAAAGTTATGTTAAACAAGCTTTATTAGAACTTGACGAGCCACCGTTTAGAACGGGACTCAACAAAGCTGACTGGCAAGGCATAGGAGACCCCCGTGGTTCAGGCGCTGATACTGATGTTTTTCCGGAAACTGAAGCCGAAAAGCTTGGAGATCAAATCGCTGCAGCTATGGAAGGCGGAATTAGAAATGCCCTGATGAATAGCTTGGGCGAAGAAAAAGGACTCATGATATACGACAAGTATCTTGCTGATGTTGATGACGAAATATTAAACATCGCAATGCGTATGCGAGATGCTGCATTAGATTTAACCGGAGAACCAGAAGGTGTTACCGGTGAAGAAGAAGACTTAGATTTACAGGAGGAATGGTAATGAAAATTACTGTCGCAAGACTTAAGCAAATTATTAAAGAAGAAGTAGATACATTCAACGAGATGTATGGAACGATCAACGAGCAAGGAATGCCACCTATGGGAGGACCCCCACCCGGGCCTCCTGCAGGAGCACCACCAATGGGCGCAGCCCCTATGGGCGCCCCACCTGCTGGTGCACCCCCCATGGCTGCCCCGCCAGCTGCCGGAGGCGCCCAACAAGCCGCTTCGGCTGCGCTTCAAGCTTTACAAGCCGGTGATCAGCAAGCTGCTATGCAAATATTGCAATCCATAGCTAAAGGGTAATTTTAGGATGAAGCTCTTATTTGAGGGCTGGCGGAATTTTCTGCAAGAAGCTAAGTGGGAAGATTTTGACACTAACAAAGGGGAGTGGACGAATCTGCCTGCTAGTGATATAGAATCTGCGAAAGACCCTGCTAATGTTGACATCACAGACCAATTGTTGACGTTAATAGACAATGCATATAAAGACATCGGTGGCAATTTTGATTTTAAGAATCCCGGCGATCTTCCCGGCGAAGCAGATATGTGGTTGGCAATTGATCTTGACCAAGATCCAGAACCAGATGCTGTTAGAATAGGTAAGACTAAACCATCAGGCACAAAACTTTCTGCTTCCGGTAACGATGGCTCAAGAGCTGCTATTGAAGCCCTTAAGCAAAAAACTGCGGAATTGTTAAATACTCCCGGTTATTACGGCGAAATGTCTAAAGGCATTGCGCACGTCATGATAAAATATTTTCAAGCTCCTTTTGTTGATGACCCTGAAACTGTGCAAAAAGTTTTAGGTCCCTCTAAGCCCATTCAGTGGCTTGGCCCTCACCCTGAAGGCAAATACCCCGGATACGATGGCTGGTACACGCGTACTATTTCCGGCCATGAGAATGAAATGAAAATTATGCTTGGCAAGCCCAACCTATAATCTGCTTGCATTTTGGGTTTGCACATGTTATACTGATTGTATAGGAGTTAACATGAAAATAATGTTTTTACACGGCTTGGAATCTAAGCCCGGGGGTTCAAAACCTGCTTATTTGTCGTACCACGGGCATACAGTTCTTAATCCTGCTTTGCCAAAAGATAGTTGGGATGACAGCGTAAAGATTGCTAGAGCGTTGTTTGATCAGGAACTACCAGACGTTGTTGTGGGTTCTTCAAGAGGTGGTGCGGTAGCGATAGCAGCTAATTTGCCTGTGCCTAAGCTTGTTTTGGTTGCCCCAGCTTGGGCTAAGTATTGTCCATGGGGCACCATCCCTTCAACTGCAACCATTATGCATTCTAAAAGTGATGAGGTTATCCCGTTTTCTGATAGTGAGCTTTTAGCCCATACATTTGGTGCCGAATTAATTGAGGCCGGCATCGATCATCGCATGAATGATGAATTCGCATTGGAAAAAATGCTTGATGTGATAAATAGGGGTCAAAATTTGTCATAAAGGCTTATTTCTACCTATTTATATGGTGAGGGTTTTAAATGCCGTTTAAGTCTGAAAAGCAAAGACGTTATATGCACGCCAACGAGCCCGAAATAGCTGACGAATGGGAAGCAAAGGAAAAAAGCGAAATGAAAATTAAGGGTTTTGAGCTTAAGCAGATGGTAGCGGAAGAGTTTCAGAAATTGATGAAAGAGGGTGGAGCGGGTGGAATGTATCAACCCGGTCGTGCTGTTAGTGGCATTGAAAGATCAATGCTAATGACCGCAGCAGGAGATACGCCAGAAGATATTGCAAAAGAAATGCTAGAATCTGGCCAAGAAATTACAGAAGAGACTGTTACTCAAGCAGCTTTGGATGCTGGAGTTCTTGATGATGATTTGCCTGATTTTATTGATGCAATTATAAATACTTTACAAGATGAGGACTGGGAGAGTCAGGTCTGGAAAGACGCATCTGCT
>MDTB01191534.1_pt1 | contig 21792 bp, 19 predicted proteins | sample 811161 | NCBI WGS metagenome assembly MDTB01 (sample SAMN05326650, study PRJNA326480) | marine metagenome | isolation source: seawater | place: Mediterranean Sea | collected 2009 | reverse complement strand
CTTTTGACTTAAGTAAGCCCTCAATGACTGATGTTGCAATAGTACCTGTTCCAATAAAACCTAATTTCATAAATATTGTTTTAAACTAAAGCCTAATGATATCCAATTATAAAATACCCGGTTTTTTGTTAGTATCGCTTGGCGGTCTATTTTTAAGCTCTGGTGGTGCGTTATTTAAATTATTTGAAAATCAAGATGTGTGGACCATTTATTTTTGGCGTTCTTTTTTCTTTACCCCAGCTGTTTTGATATTCCTGTTCTTTACGTCAAAAAATCAAGTCATAAAAAAATTTAAAGGCCTTGGTTTGATCGGAATAGTTTGTGGTGCATTATATGCATCTGGAAGTGGCGCATATATGTTTGCAATGAAATATACAACAGTTGCAAACGTTCTTTTTATTATTAGTACGCAAACCTTTATGCTTGCAATTGGTGGTTATTTTATTCTTAAAGAAAAAATAAATATTTCTACAGCTATCGCTATTATTATGGCTTCTGTTGGAATTTATATAATGATTGGAACCAAAGTTTCAAACGGAACAATGCTTGGAAATTCTTTAGCGTTTATAACACCATTGTGCTTCACCAGTATTGTTATGATCATAAGAAAATATAAACAAATCGACATGGTCCCAGCCGTCGCATTGTCTGGTGTCATTTGCATGATTGTAGGAGCTTTATTAAGTAAAGATTTAACTTTGAATACGCATGACTTTTTTTTAGCTTTCCTTTTTGGTTCAATTCAATATGCACCAGGTTTTATTTGTTTAACTTTAGGTTCAAGAACCACAGAGTCCGCGAAAGTTGGAATTTTTGCATTTTCTGAGGCAATAGCCGGACCAATTTGGGCTTGGATATTTGTTAATGAAAACCCATCTGTAGGAGTATTTATTGGTGGAACTATTATTTTCTTAGCACTACTGTTAAAGTCTTTTAAAAAATAGAATGAATAAATTATCGATTATAGGAGCAGGTTTTTCAACAGCTGTACTTTGTCATTATTTACAAAATAAAGATGTTCACATCTTTGAAAAATCAAGAGGTCCAGGTGGTAGATCATCAACACGTAAAGTAGACGATATTGGAGTATTTGATCACGGACTTCAATATATTTCTCCTAAAACTGAAGAGTTTTCAAAATTCATTAGCAGTATCAAAGGTATAAAAAAATGGCACGGAGAATTTGTAGAATTAAATGGAAAAGAAAAAATATTACCCAAAAGTGAAAAACTAATTGGTGAAAATGGAAATAATGATTTTGCTAAAAATTTAATTGATATAAATAAATGTAAATTCAAATCAAAAATTGAAAAAATTGAATTTCATAAAGGTCATTGGAAATTAATTGATGATGGTCAAAGTGAATATAATACACAAAATTTAATATTAACATTGCCCCAAGAGCAAACGTACAGTTTAATAAAAAACCTTGATCTTAAATTTAAAATAGAAAAAAATATTATGAAGCCATGTTTTACGGTAATGTTAGCATTAAAAAAAACATCCATTTTTAAATACTCAGGCTATGTTATAAAAAATAATCCAATTATTTCGTGGTGTGCGCATGAAAGTTCTAAACAAAGATCTATTAATAATAATGAATTAACTCAATTTACCATTCAAACAACAGAAGAATATGGTTATGCAAATTTTAAAAAATATAAAGAAAATAAAAACGAAATTTTAAACGAAATTTTAGAAACATTTCTTCATATGTTTAATATCGATCATCCAGAGGTAGTTCATAAAAATGTTCACGGATGGTTATATGCTTATGCTGCGAGCAATGATTTGCCTGTTTTTTGGGACAACCAATTGCGCCTTGGTATTACTGGGGATTGGTTTACTGGCGGGAAAGCCGAAAATTCTTGGCAAAACGCAAAATTATTAGCCAATATTATTAATAATTAAATTACAAGTGTTGTTAATTTGCATATATATTGCATAAAAGACATATTTGATTCAACTAAAGGTATCTTGAAAAAAATTCAAAGCATAGTACAAAAACACTGTGCGGGAGAGTCTGTTTAATCAGCACCGAAGGAGCAAAGCCCAGGAAACTCTCAGGTAAATGGACCGCACGTAAAATAAACTCTGGAAAGCGGATTACAGTCCCACCGAAGGAGCCAAAATCTCTCAGGTAAACCGACAGAAGGGCATTAGACAGAGTTTATAATGAATAATAGTACAGAAAAAATTACAAATCTAAAAACTGAACTTTACAGCTTTCATACTGCTAATGGTGGCAAAATGGTACCGTTTGCAGGTTATGATATGCCAGTCCAATACTCTGAAGGAATCATAAAGGAGCATCAGCATGTAAGATCCGCTGCGGGAATTTTTGACGTTTCACATATGGGTCAATTTTCAATTTTTGGAAATGAAAAAGATTATTTAGCTTTGGAACAAATTGTTCCAATAGATTTAAAATCGCTCAAAGTTAATCAATCAAAATATTCTGTTTTAATGAATGATAAAGGTGGAATAGATGATGATTTAATAATTACAAAATCCGAAGAAGGAATAAATATCGTATTAAATGCGGCTTGCAAACACCGTGATGTAACCAGAATTCATGAAGTAATAAACCCATCTAAAACTAAATTACACGACAATTTATCTTTAATCGCAATTCAAGGACCTAAAGCAGTTAATATACTTGAAGTTTTAGTTAAGGGCGTAAGAGATTTAAAATTTATGACTGGTGGGAAATTCAAATACAAAGATAATGATGTTTATGTAAATCGATCTGGTTATACTGGTGAGGACGGTTTTGAAGTTTCTTTAGAGAATTCAGTTGTTAAGGATTTTTGTAAAACTCTATTAGAGAATAAAGAGGTGAAACTTATTGGATTGGGTGCAAGAGATTCTCTAAGGTTAGAGGCCGGTTTATGTTTATATGGTCATGATCTCAATTCAGATATTTCGCCAATAGAAGCAAGTTTAAGTTGGGCATTATCGAAAATAAAAAAAGAAGAGGGAAATTTTTTAGGATCTAAAGTTGTTAAAGATCAAATTGCAAATGGTGTCAAAAAAAAGAGAGTTGGCATCAAACCAGATAGAATAATTGCTCGAGAGGGTTCAAAAATATTTAAGAATGATAAAGAAATTGGCGTTATTACAAGTGGCGGTTTTGGACCAAGTATTAATGGTCCAGTTGCAATGGGTTATGTTTTGAAAGAATTTGCTAATGAAGGAGAAACTCTGGACTTGGAAGTAAGAGGTAAAAAGCATCAAGGAAAAATTTTTAAGATGCCTTTTTACAAGAAAAGCTACGTTAAATAAGAAAGGAAAATAATGTCAGAAAAAAAGTATTCGGAAAAACATGAATGGGTTGAGCTAAATGGTGATGTTGCAACTGTTGGCATTACAAAGCATGCAACCGAACAATTGGGAGACATTGTTTTTGCAGAAGTACCCGAAAAAGGTAAAAGCTTCGAAGCCGGTGGAGAAGCAGCAGTGGTAGAGTCAGTGAAAGCTGCGAGTGATGTCTATTCACCAGTTGCTGGAGAAGTAACAGAAAGCAATGATGCAATAGTTGGTGACCCATCTCTTGTAAATCAAGATCCAGAAGGTAACGGATGGTTTTTTAAAATTAAAGTCTCAGATGTTAATGAGATTAACAATCTAATGAATAAAACAGATTATGATAAATTTGTAATGGAGGGAGCATAATGACAGATAATAGAAATAAAGAATTTATAAGAAGACATATTGGACCATCGTCAGACGAGCAAAAAAAGATGCTGACATATTTAGGATGTAATACATTAGACGAATTTATTAAAAAAATTGTACCTGAAAAAATACTTGAAACAAAGCCGCTTAAAATTGACCCACCGATATCAGAGCACGATGCTCTTCAACAAATTAAGCAAATAGCTAATCAAAATAAGGTTTTTAAAAGCTTTATTGGTATGGGCTACTACGGGACTTATACACCGAATGTTATTTTGAGAAACATTTTGGAAAATCCCGGGTGGTATACTTCTTACACTCCATATCAGCCAGAAGTAGCACAAGGCAGACTTGAAATGTTACTTAATTTTCAACAAATGGTAATAGATTTAACAGGTATGGACATTGCTAATGCTTCCTTACTTGACGAAGGAACAGCAGCAGCAGAAGCTGTAGCCTTATGTCAAAGACTTGATAAGAATAAATTAAATAAAATCTTCATTTCCAAAAACTGCAATCCTCAGACTATAGATGTTGTAAAGACTAGAGCAGAACCATTCAATTTAGAAGTTATTATAGGCGATGATAAAAATATCCAGACACTGGAAGATGATATATTATGCGCATTATATCAATACCCAAACACCTATGGTGAAATTATAGGTGTTGAAGAATTCATTAAAGCTGCTCATAGCAAAAACGGAAAAGCAATAATAGTAACTGATTTACTTGCACTAACAGCTTTAAAACCACCAGGGGAAATGGGTGCAGACATTGTCGTTGGAAATTCTCAACGTTTTGGAGTTTCCATGGGTTATGGAGGACCACACGCTGCTTTTTTTGCGACTAAAGATGAATTTAAAAGAGCAATGCCTGGACGTTTAATTGGTGTTTCTAAAGATAGAAATGATGATCAAGCACTAAGAATGGCTCTACAAACAAGGGAGCAACATATAAGAAGAGAGAAGGCAACAAGTAATATTTGTACTGCACAGGCATTGTTATCAATAATGGCAGCGGCCTACGGAATTTATCATGGACCAGAAGGTATTAAACATATTGGAGAGAGAGCATTAAAATTTGCAAATGCTTTTGCAGAAAAAATTAAAACAAAATTTGAAATCTTATCAGATAATTTCTTTGATACTGTAACAATCAATACAGCAAGTAAGACAAAAGAAATTTACGCGAGAGCTTTAGAGTTTAAAGTAAATTTAAGACTAATTAACGATCATGGAATCTCAGTTTCATTCGATGAAACAACTAAAATTAAAGATGTGAATAATTTATTTAAAATTTTTGGAATAAAAGATGAACTAAAAAATATCGACAAAGTTAAAATTAACTCTATCGAGGGTTCGCTTAAAAGAAAAAGCAAATACTTAACTCACAAAGTTTTTAATTCTTATCATTCTGAAACTGAAATGCTTCGTTATTTAAAACTATTAGAGGATAAGGATATAGCGCTTAATCGTTCAATGATTGCCCTGGGTTCATGTACAATGAAATTAAATGCAGTTGCTGAAATGATACCTGTGACTTGGCCAGAATTTGGTGGAATTCATCCGTTTGCACCAGTTGACCAAACAAAAGGTTATATGAAAATGTTTGATGATTTAGAAAAAATGTTATCTGAAATTACTGGTTTCACTGGTATATCTTTACAACCTAACGCTGGAGCTCAAGGTGAGTATGCGGGTTTAATGGTAATCAGAAAGTTTCACCTTGAAAATGGTGATAAAGATAGAAATGTTTGTTTAATTCCAAGCTCTGCTCACGGAACCAATCCGGCAAGTGCACAAATGGCAGGTATGAAAGTTGTTGTTGTTAATTGTGACGCTGATGGAAATGTTGACCTAGCAGATTTAACCAAAAAAGCTGAAATGCATTCATTGAATCTTGCTGCTTTGATGGTGACCTATCCGTCGACACACGGAGTTTTTGAAGAGCATATTAAAGATATTTGTAGTGTTATACATAAGCATAAAGGTCAAGTCTATATGGATGGCGCTAATTTAAACGCACTAGTCGGTCTTGCTAAACCTGGAAAATTTGGACCAGATGTTTGTCATATGAATTTACATAAAACTTTTTGTATTCCACATGGTGGTGGAGGACCGGGAATGGGTCCGATTGGTGTCGCCGAACACTTAGAACCTTTTTTACCAAATCATGTTTTGATAAAATCAGGACCAAAAAAGGGCATGGGCTCGGTATCCGCTGCTCCTTGGGGAAGTGCGAGTATTTTGCCAATATCATGGATGTATATAAAAATGATGGGTGCTGAGGGTTTAAGGTTGGCAACCGAAGTTGCTATACTTAACGCAAATTATGCATCTAAACGTTTAGAAGAGTCCTACAAAACTTTATATAAAGGAAAAAATAATCTAGTTGCTCATGAATGTATTTTAGATTTTAGACCTATTAAGGCAGAATCAGGAATTTCAGAGGAAGATATAGCCAAAAGGTTGATTGACTATGGCTATCATGCTCCAACAATGTCATGGCCAGTGGCAGGAACTCTAATGATTGAACCAACTGAGAGTGAAAATTTAGCTGAGATTGATAAGTTTTGTGATGCATTAATTAACATCAAAAAAGAAATTAAAATGGTGCAAAATGAGGTTTTTGACAAAGTGGATAATCCATTAAAGAATGCACCGCATACTAACTTAGAACTCTCTTCAGACTCTTGGACACATAAATATACCAGAGAACAAGCGGCATTTCCTTTGCATTATCTAAAAGCAAATAAATACTGGCCTCCTGTTGCCAGAGTAGATAATGTTCATGGTGATAGGAATTTAGTTTGTTCATGTCCCTCATTAGATAGTTATCGTGATGAAGAAGCTGCTTAATGAGTTTTGAATTACTTTATAATCCTGGAAATGTAATTTGTGATTATCTAAATATTCATAACGATCATAGATTTATTTTAAGAGTGTTTGTAAATCTTACTTATTACGGTCATCTAGTTGTTGGTTTAGCACTGCTATATTCAAGATACATGATTTTTTGATGGTTAAAAATTATAAAAGTTTAATTTTTATTTTATTAATTACGTTCTTATCATCTTTTATTGCAGGGTCCATAACGCAATTAAATATTGACCCATGGTATCAATCGCTAAATAAATTATCTTTTTCACCGCCAAACTGGATATTTGGTCCAGTTTGGACAGTTCTATATGCTTTTATGAGTATTGCGATTTGGGTAGTTTATGAAAAATCTAAAAAAAGTGATTTAATTTTTTCAAAGAAAATTTTAAGATATTACTTTTATCATCTTGCAATAAATTTATCTTGGAGTTTTATATTTTTTTACTTCCAATTAATATTTTTTGCATTTATTAATATTTTAGTTCTAATAATAACAATTATATTTTTAATGAATCTATACTTTCCGCGATCAAAAATATCTTTTATTTTGATGGTTCCCTACTTACTATGGATCATATTTGCTGCAGTGCTTAATTTAGGTTTGTATCTAATTAATTAAGACGGTTAACAATATAAAAAGATAATTCTTGCAATTTTTCAACTGTAAAATTTTTTTCAAAAATTGACAAAGAGTCAGCTGCAACATTTGAAAAATAATCTGCTCTTTTTTTACATACTTCAATAATTTTATATTTATCAATTAAATCCACAGTTTTATTGAAATCGTTCTGATTTCTCACATCTTGTGAAAAAAATTTATTGAGCATTTGTCTTTCAATTTTATTTGACTTTTGAAAAAGTAAAATGATTGGCAAAGTAATTTTACCTTCTAAGTAATCATTACCAATTTTTTTTCCAAAAACTTTTTCTTTTGCTGAATAATCCAATATATCATCTGTAATTTGAAAGCATATTCCAAGATTTCTACCAAAAGATTCTAAAGCTTCCTTTTCTTTTTTTGATCGATTATTAATACATCCACCCACTCGCATAGAAGCTCCAAATAACGATGCGGTTTTTGCGGAGATAATATCTAAATAATTTTTTTCTACCATATCAACTTGTTTTTCGAACTGTAATTGTAAAATTTCACCTTGCGCTATTTCTGATGAAACGGATGACAAAATTTTTAATATTTCGTCAGATCCGTCATCCACCATCATTTCAAAACATCTGCTTAATAAGTAATCACCAGCCAATATTGAGCTTTTGTTTCCCCATATAGCGTTTGTAGTTTTAAAGCCTCTTCTTGATAGGCTATTATCAATAACATCGTCGTGTAATAGAGTTGCATTATGAATCAATTCAACGCAAGCTGCGAGGTTAATATGTCTGTCTCCTTTGTAATTAAATATTTCAGATGAACAAATTGTTAGAAGTGGCCTTAATCTTTTGCCACCTGTCTTCATTAGATGTGTTGCCATCTCTCCAACTAGATCCACGTGACTTGATAATTTTAACTTAATGTGATTATCGACTTTTTTGAGTTGTTCAGCATAGGTTGATTTTATTTCCTCAAAAGGGTTTAAATTAGTCTTAGAAAATGGGACTACGTTCAAAAGCATATCTGTTTTTAGCCTATTTAGTTAAATTTTGTTAACAAAGAAATGACGCAGTTATAATAAGGTCTTTAAATTAAATCTCCAATAAATATAAGTATTTTTATTAAAATATGTTTTTTTCAAAAAAACCACAGGTTGCACACATAAGATTAAACGGCATTATTGGTAATGTAGGTCGTTTTCAACAAGGAATGAGTCTTAACTCGCATGAACAAATCATCAAAAAAGCTTTCAGCCAAAAAAAATTATCTGCAGTAGCAATTTCAATCAATTCACCTGGAGGCTCACCTGTTCAGTCACATTTAATTTTTTCACTGATTAGAAAACTGGCCACAGAAAAAAAAGTCAAGGTGATTACGTTTGCAGAAGATGTTGCGGCGTCTGGGGGTTACATGCTTGCATGTGCTGGAGATGAAATTTATGCAAACCCGAGCTCAATCATTGGTTCAATCGGGGTAATCTATTCATCTTTTGGATTAAAAGAATTAATAAAAAAAATTGGTATCGAGAGACGTGTGCATACAGCAGGAAAAAACAAAAGCACACTAGATCCATTCATGGATGAAAAACCAGAAGATATAGAGAGATTAAAAAAAATTCAGTTAGATTTGCATGAACAATTTATTAATTTAGTAAAAAATAGTAGAAAAAATAAGTTACCAACTAATAAAGACGATAGTTTATTCAGTGGAGAATTCTGGTCTGGAATCCAATCTAAAGAATTGGGATTGGTAGATGGACTAGGTAATATGGAAGATATTATTCAAGAAAAATTTGGAAAAAAAGTTTTAATAAAAAAATATGATAAACCAGAAAGCTGGTTAAAGAAAAAATTATCAAACAAAATATCTAATGAATTTGGTTCAGTAATTGATGAACTTGAAAGCAGATCTTTATGGAATAAATTTGGATTATGATTAAAAAAAAAAGGATAAAGGAAAAAAAAATAAAAAAAACAAGTTCTAAAAAAAAAATAAAATTTGCTCAAATTAAAAAAAAAAAGAAAAAACTTCCTTTTTTAACTTTTCAGGAAATCATATTTAAGTTACAAAAAATTTTGGTCTGAAAACGGTTGTGTAATTTTACAGCCATATGATATAGAAGTTGGAGCAGGAACGTTTCATCCAGCTACAACTTTAAGATCACTTGGTACAAAACCATGGCAAGCTGCTTATGTACAACCATCCAGAAGACCAACAGATGGCAGATACGGTGAAAATCCTAACAGACTTCAACATTATTATCAATTTCAAGTCATTATTAAACCATCGCCAAAAGATGTACAAAAACTTTATCTAAAAAGCTTAACAGCACTTGGTATTATTTATAAAGATCATGATATTAGATTTGTAGAAGATGATTGGGAAAGTCCAACTCTTGGAGCATCAGGTTTAGGTTGGGAGGTATGGTGTGATGGGATGGAAATTACTCAATTTACATATTTTCAGCAAATGGCAGGTTTTGAATGCAAACCAGTTTCTGCAGAAATTACTTACGGTTTAGAGCGAATATGCATGTACATTCAAAATAAAAACAATGTTTATGATCTTGATTGGAATAATTATGGAGTAAAATATGGAGATGTTTTTTTGCAAGCGGAGAAAGAGTTTTCTGCTTATAATTTTGAACATGCTAATACAGATAGTTTACTTGAACAATTTAATAATGTTGAGAAAGAGTCAAAAGATCTAGTAGATAAAAATCTTTGCCTACCTGCTTATGATCAATGTTTAAAAGCCAGTCATTTATTCAATCTCCTTGATGCTAGAGGCGTTATTAGTGTTACAGAAAGAGCAAATTATATAAATAAAATTCGAACTTTGGCCAAAGCTTGCGGAGAACTTTGGTTAAAAAACAGTAATGTCTGATTTTTTTTTAGAACTTTATTCTGAGGAAATTCCTCATAATCTACAAATTAACGCTAGAGAACAATTAAATAAATTAATTAAAAATGAATTAGAGGAAAAAGAAATTAAATTTGAAAAATTTAATGTTTTTTCAACACCTAAGAGAATTTCAATAATTATTAATGACATTACAACAGAACAAAAAATCAACCCACAAGAAGTAAAAGGTCCTAGAGTAGGTTGTGATGAACAGGCGCTTGAAGGTTTTTTAAAATCACGATCTGTAACTAGAGATAATTTAATGACTAAAGAAACTGACAAAGGACAGTTTTACTTTGCAAAATTAAAAGAAAAAGCTATTTTTACTTCTCAAATTTTAGTTGAAAAACTTCCTTTAATTTTACAATCTATTAATTGGAAAAAATCAATGAGGTGGTCAAATTACGATTGTTTCTGGGGCAGACCATTGAAATCTATTTGCTGTTTATTAGATGGTCAAATACTTAATTTTAATTATTTTCATTTACATTCTTCAAATACAACATACGTGAACGGACCTTTTGAAGATAAAGAAGTTAAAATTGAAAATTTTGAAGATTACTTAAAGGTTCTGAGTAAAAATAATATTGAGCTTGATCATAAAAAGCGTGAAGCAAAGATAAGAAAAGGTCTAAATGAATTATTAAAAAAAAAATAACTGTTCAAATGAATTAAATGCTAGATTAATTGAAGAGGTTGTAAATCTTGTGGAAAATCCGGTTATTTTAAAAGGTAAATTTAACAAAGAATATCTTTCGTTACCGGATGAATTATTAAATTTAACAATGATTAATCATCAAAGATATTTCCCAATGAAGTTGGAAATAGACAATAAATTAACTAATAATTTTTTATTTGTCGCAAATAATTTCGATAATAAAAATTTAATAACAAAAGGGAATGAAAAAGTTTTAGATGCCAGATTATCAGATGCAAAATTTTTTTGGGATAAAAACAAAAAGCAAAGCTTAGTTAAACAGGTTACAAAATTAAATTCGATTGTCTTTTACCAAAAATTAGGATCCCTTTACGATAAGACGCAGAGAGTTCGTCAACTCTCTTCAGTAATAGCAGACTCTATCGGTGCAAATAAAGCAGACACTGAGATAGCTGCTTCAATTAGTAAATCTGATTTAGTTTCAGATTTAGTTGGCGAGTACCCGGAGTTACAGGGAGTAATTGGAAGTTATTTTGCTATTGAACAAGGTTTTAGTAAAGAAATTAGCAATGCAATTCAAAATCACTATTTTCCTCTTGGACCAACCGGAATTGTCCCAAAAGAAAAAATTTCAATTAGTATAGCAATTGCAGATAAAATAGACAACCTAGTTGGTTTTTTTGGAATTGATGAAAAACCTACAAGTTCAAAAGATCCTTTTGCTCTGAGGCGAGCTTGTTTAGGGATATTAAGATTAATTACTGAAAATAGAATAAATATTTCTATAAAAGAAATATTAAATAATTCAAAAAATTTATATATAAGTCAAAATTTTAATCTAACTAATGAAAAAATAATTGAGGATCTTTTTGAATTTTTTATTGAACGTTTCAGGGTTAACTTAAAAGACAAAGGTGCAAGATTAGATATTGTTAACTCTATTTTACAAAATAATAGATTGGATGATTTTTATTTATTATATAAAAATATTAACGAATTATCTAAATGTTTTAAAAAACCACAAGGTAGAGACTCAATTTCGATATTCAAAAGGTCAAAAAACATACTAGATACATCAATTACAAAAAATGACGAATTTTTTGGAAATCCAGAGAATATTTTATTTCAGCACCCTGTGGAGGATGAAATATTAAATAAATTAAATGAAATTAGAGATTACTTTACAACTCCAAGTCGACTTAGAGATAATGATAAAACCGTTTCCTTACTATCAGAACTTAAACCAATGACAGATAATTTCTTTGATAATGTAAAAGTAAATGATGATAATCAACAGGTAAGAAATAATAGGCTAGAATTATTAACTTTGTTATGTAAAACATTTGAAAAATTTACTGATTTTTCAAATTTAGATGGATCTTAAAAATGACTATATGGGTTTATAATTTTAGCAAAACTCCAAAGAAAGATAAAATCAACTAAAAATATTTGCTAGGTGGAAAAGGTGCAAATTTAGCTGAGATGATAAAAATTGGATTACCTGTACCACCAGGCTTTACTATCAGCACTGAAGCTTGTAATGAATTTTATAAAAGAAATAAAAAATATCCCATAGGTTTAGACAAGCAGGTAAAATTCGCTATTCAACAAGTTGAAAAGAAAATTGGTAAAAAATTTGGAGATAAGAAAAATCCACTTTTAGTGTCAGTCAGATCTGGTGCCAGAGTATCTATGCCAGGTATGATGGATACAGTTTTAAATTTAGGTTTAAATGATGAAACAGTTCTTGGATTAGCAGCAAAAACTAAAAATGATACTTTTGCTTATGATAGTTACAGACGATTTATTCAAATGTATAGCAATGTTGTTTTGAACATTGGTCATCATAATTTTGAGGATCTGATTGAAAATTACAAACTTACTAAAGGAGTTATTCTAGATACAGATTTAGATGCGGACGATTGGAAAAAATTAATCAAGGATTTTAGAGATGTAATAAAAAGAGAGATCAATAAAGATTTTCCACAAAGTGTATATGAGCAATTATGGGGTGCAATTGGAGCTGTTTTTCAATCTTGGAGAAATCAGCGAGCAAAAACTTACAGAAAATTAAATAATATTCCAGAGGAGTGGGGAACCGCTGTTAATGTGCAATCAATGGTCTTTGGGAATATGGGTGATGACTGTGCCACAGGAGTTGCCTTTACAAGAAATCCATCAACTGGTGAAAAAAGTTTCTATGGGGAATATTTAATTAATGCTCAGGGTGAAGATGTTGTAGCTGGGATTAGAACTCCTCAAAATATTACAAAAAAAGCAAGATTTGAATCAAAATCAGATGCATTATCTATGGAAGAGACAATGCCAAAGGTTTATCTGCAATTAGTTAAAATTTATAAAAAATTAGAAAAACATTACAAAGATATGCAAGATATAGAGTTTACTGTTGAAAATAAAAAACTCTGGATGCTTCAAACTAGATCTGGAAAAAGAACAGCAAAAGCAGCAATTAAAATTGCAGTTGATATGGTAAAAGAGAAACTAATTAAAAAAGAAGAAGCATTATTAAGAATTGATCCAAAAATGTTAGATACTTTGTTGCACCCTACCTTAGATCCAATGGCAGAAAAAGATATTATTGCTAAAGGATTGCCAGCATCTCCTGGAGCCGCATCTGGAAAAATAACTTTTTCTGCTGACGATGCAGAAACATTAAAAGCACAAAATCAAAAAACAATCTTAGTAAGACTGGAAACTTCTCCAGAAGATATACATGGAATGAATGCAGCCGAGGGTATATTAACCTGCCGGGGAGGTATGACCAGTCATGCAGCGGTAGTAGCACGAGGCATGGGTAAACCATGTGTGTCTGGATCAGGCAACATTCAAATCGATTATCAAAGTAAAGAATTTAAAGTAAATGAAAGAGTTTTTAAAGAAGGTGATATCATTACAATTGATGGTTCCTGTGGAGAAGTGATGTCTGGAGAGGTTAAAAAAATTAAACCGGATATTTCAGGTGATTTTTCAAAAATTATGCTTTGGTCAGATTCTATAAGAAATATGAGAGTTAGAACAAATGCTGAGACCCCACTTGATACAAAAGTTGCTAGAGAATTTGGGGCCGAAGGTATTGGTTTGTGCAGAACAGAACACATGTTTTTTGATGAAGAAAGAATTCTGTATGTGAGGCAAATGATACTTTCAAAATCCAAAGAAGATAGATGTGAAGCTTTAAATAAAATTCTTCCATTTCAAAAGAATGATTTTAAGGAAATTTTCACCATTATGAAAGGACTACCAGTAACAATTAGATTATTAGATCCACCATTACATGAGTTTTTACCCAAAAGTGAAAAAGAAATTTCTGTAGTTGCATCTTCTCTTGGGATTTCTGAAAAGGAAATTAGAGATAGAATTTCAGATTTACATGAAGAGAATCCAATGCTAGGACACCGTGGTTGTCGATTGGCAATATCTTATCCTGAAATATATCAGATGCAATGTGAAGCAATATTTGAAGCGTTAATTGAATGTAAAAAAAATAGAGTCAAGGTTTTACCAGAAATAATGATACCTCTCGTGGCTACAGGACAAGAATTGGAAATTCTAAGAACTCTTGTAGATAACAAGGCAAATGAGGTTTCAAAAAAATATAATCAAAAATTAGATTATCTAGTAGGCACAATGATTGAATTGCCACGCGCTGCATTAAACGCAAAGGATATTTCAAAGTATGCCGATTTTTTTAGCTTTGGAACAAATGATTTAACACAAACAACTTTTGGGATTAGCAGAGATGATTCTGGAAAATTTTTAGAGGATTATGTAAATAATAATATTTTTAAAATAGATCCATTTGTTAGTATTGATGAAAATGGAGTTGGTAAATTGTTAGAAATTGCCTGCGATAATGCTAAAAAAAATAAGTCAAAAATTAAACTAGGAATTTGTGGTGAGCATGGAGGAGATCCAGATTCCATAGTTTTTTGTCAAAAATTAGGATTAAATTATGTTTCTTGTTCACCTTACAGAGTCCCAATTGCCAGACTTTCTTCTGCTCAAGCTAAAATATTATCAAAACGCAACTGATTAAAATTCAATAGAAAAGTTAAAATTTTTTACAGAATGTGTAATATATCCAAGAGAGATTCTACCAACACCTGTTTTTGCGTAATTTAAAATATTAGCTGGATTAATATTTCCAGAAGCCTCTGTTTCAATTGAAACTGGAATAATTTTTAAAGCTTTTCTTAAAAAATTAGGGCGAAAATTGTCTAGTAAAATTCTATTTATTTTTAAATCGATAATTTTTTTTAATTGATTTGTATTATCAACTTCAACATTAATTATTTTATTTTCTTTATTTTTTTTAATAACATGAACTACTTTTTCTCTAAAATCTAACTTATCTAGATGGTGATTATCCTTAATAAATATTTCCTCTTCCAGGTTATACCTATTATTAAATCCTCCACCAATTTTCACTGCCTGTTTTTGAAGATATCTTAGTCCAGGCAATGTTTTACGAGTACAACAAATTTTAGTTTTATATTTTTTTGTCTTTTCAACTAATTTTCTAGTTTCTGATGCAACACCACTTAAATGACCTAAAAAATTAAGAATAATTCTTTCACACTTAAGAATAGATTGTGCTTTTCCATTCATTGATAAAACTTCGGTTCCATTTTTTAGATTACTACCATCTGATTTAAAAATTTTAATTTTAATTTTTTTATCAATAGCTTTCACAATTTGTTTTACAACTTTTATCCCGTACAATATTCCAGTACCTTTAGATTTAACAATCACTTTACATTTAAATTTTTTTGACAAAGAAATTCTTGATGTAATATCATGACTTAACCTATCTTCTTTTATTGCTAAGTTAATTATATTTTTGATATGATTTTCTTTTTCAGATATCACTGAAATTATCTGCCAATAGAAATCATTTTTTCAATAGCACCTCTCGCTTTTTGAATGATTTTCTCATCTATTTTAATAAAATTATTTTCTTCTTTTAACGATTTCAATATTCCTTGAAGGGTAATTTTTTTCATATGTGGGCATAAATTACACGGCTTGACAAAATTAATGTTTGGATTTTCAATTTGGATATTATCACTCATTGAACATTCAGTTACTAAGAAAATATCTTTAGCAGTTGTGTTTTTAACGTAATTGATCATTGAACCTGTGGAGCCAGTAAAATCTGAAGCTTTAATTACCTCGGGAGGACACTCTGGGTGTGATACAACTTTTAAGCTTGGAAACTTTTTTCTTAACTCAAAAATTTCTTTATCAGTAAATTTCTCATGGACTTCACATTTGCCTTTCCAAGATATAATCTCAACATTGGTTTTACTTGCTACATATTTAGCAAGGTATTCGTCAGGGAGAAATATAACCTTACTCACATTTAAGGACTCTATTATTTTAACTGCATTTGCTGAAGTACAGCATATGTCTGTTTCAGCTTTGACATCAGCAGAAGTGTTAACATATGTAACAACTGGTACTCCTGGATTTTCCTTTTTGATTCTTTTTACATCCTCAGCAGTTATAGATTCTGCTAATGAGCATCCAGCAGAAAAATCTGGAAGAATAATCTTTTTTTCTGGTGACATTATCTTTGCTGTTTCAGCCATAAAATGTACACCACACATTAAAATTTTTTCAGAATTAACTTTCTCTCCGTCAATTGCAAGACCAAGGGAATCTCCAACTATATCCGCAACTCCATAGTAAATCTCAGGAGCTTGATAATTATGCGCTAAAATTGTTACATCTTTTTCTTTTTTAAGTTTATTTATTTCGTAAATATACGGAGCCATGGTAGGCCATTCAATTTTTGGAATTGAACCTTGAATTTTTTTGTATAATTCATTTGTTTTACTCTCTATTTCTGAGGTAAATTTTAGATTAATGCTCATATGTATTTATAATATTTATTTTAAAATAATACTTAACATTAATGTCACATTTTATATTCTTAATATAGCCAAAAATGGCGGTCATGCTGGAATTGGTAGACAGGCACGGTTGAGGGCCGTGTGGGCTTCCCCGTGAGAGTTCGAGTCTCTCTGACCGCACCAAAAAGCGTTCTCAATATAATATTAACCAAGGTTCATGCGGGAAGTTAATCATCATGTTTTTATACTCAGGTCGACTCAAAGTTGATTTCAGGCTGATTCCAAAAATATCAATGGAAAAATATTTCAATAGTCTTATAATTTCCTACATGGAATTATTTATAGTCATTTTAATCTCTTTATGTTTTGCAGGACATATAATTACGAGAATAGTTGAAAAAAGACGGGAAGAACCACTATACTAGGTTAGGGACACAAATATATTGTTTTATGAAAAAACTTTTATGTATTTTGGCACTGGGTTTGTTTTTAAGTGCGTACGATTATGCAAGAAATACGAGTTTAATTTGTAATGAAGTGTTTTGAAAAAAATGAGAGTAATAATATTTACAGACTTAGATGGTTCTCTACTCAATAATGAAACTTTTAAATTTGATGAAATAAAAAGTTTTATTACAAATTCTTTAAAAAAAGGGATTAAATTAATTCCCAACACCAGTAAAACAAGTTTTGAAATAATAGAATTTATTAAAGAATTAAACTTTGAAATACCTTATATAGCTGAAAATGGCTCCTCGATTCATAATCTTAATATTCTTAATTCTCATATTTCAAAAAAAATTGTTCTTGCTAGGCCAGTATATGAAATTTATAGAGACTTCACTAAGAATATTGAAAAAAAATTACTTTCAAATTGTAATTTTTTATCTGAAATGAATAAAGACAAACAAACAAGTATTTTAGGTTTAAGTGGTAGGAAACTTGAATTAGCACTAAATAGAAATTATACCTTTCTTATTACATTTAACGGAGAAGAAAATGAAATTAAAGAATTAATAGGGTCTTGTCATAACTTAGGATTATCATTAAACCAAGGCGGAAGAGTTATATGTATTGGAGATAAAGTTAATAAATTAACAGGTATGCAAAAAACATTAAAAATACTTAAATCTTATAATGAATTCAAAGACGTTTTTACTATAGGCGTAGGAGATAGTCCTAACGATCTAGAAATGTTAGATGAGGTAGATTTTCCATGTCTTATAAAAAGAAAAAATAATGAAAATTTACTCAATGAAGAAAAATATACAATTTCAACAAAAGAGGCTCCCAATGGTTGGCTGGAAGTTGTTAAAATAGGTCTAGAAAAAAATAAACTAATTATTTAAATTTAAATTATGACAGATTTTTCACAGGATGGAATAGTTGCAAACATACATGATTTCAAAATTAGGAAAACTGAAGAACTAGAAAACGAACTTTTTATTATATCAAAAAAAATTAACATGGAATTAATTTTGCCATGCCTTTATTCAGAAATTGAAGGTAAAGCATTACCCAAAATATTAGATGAGATAAATAAAACTAATTACATTAATCATATTATCATCGGTTTAGATAAAGCTAATGAAAAGCAGGCTAAAACTGCTTGGAATTTTTTTAAAAAGCTTAAAACACCTTTTTCTATTTTGTGGAATGATGGTCCTAACTTAAAAAAAGTTGATGAGGAACTTAAAAGCAAGGCACTAGCTCCAAAGGAAATGGGGAAAGGCAGGAATGTTTGGTATTGTATTGGTATGGCGCTTGCTAGAGGTGAAGCTAAAGCAATTGCTCTCCATGATTGTGATATATTAACTTATGAAAGACGAATTCTGGCAAAATTATTTTATCCTGTTGCCAATCCAAATTTTAATTATGAATTTTGCAAGGGATATTATCCAAGATATGCAGACGGAAAGTTAAATGGTAGGGCATCAAGATTATTGGTTTACCCCCTTTTAATAGCTATGGAAAAAACAATTGGTAAGAATGATTATTTAGAATTTATGAAATCATTTAAATACCCATTAGCTGGAGAATTTTCTTTAAAAAACGATTTACTAAAAGAATTAAAAATTCCAACAGATTGGGGAATGGAGATAGGTATATTATCTGAGATGCAAAGAAATTATTCATCTAACTTGATATGCCAAATTGATTTAGCGGACTCTTATGATCATAAACATCAAGACTTATCTTTTGATGATAGTAGTAAAGGATTGTCAAGAATGTCGATAGACATTATTAAAACTTTAATTAGAAAATTGGCAACTCAAGGTAATTCATTTAGCTTGGAAACATTTAGATCAATTAAAGCAACTTATTACAGGTCAGCTTTGGATATGATTGATATTTACAGAAGCGATGCAATTATGAATGGATTGTCTTTTGATAGGCACTCAGAGGAAAAAGCTGTAGAACTTTTTGCATTTAATATTATGAAAGCTGGTGAAAGTTTTTTTGAAACCCCCATGGAAAAACCTTTTATACCCACTTGGAGCCGTGTTAATAGCGCATTACCCACAGTATTCAAAGAACTCAAAGAAGCTGTAAGAGAAGATGATAAAAAATTTAGGTAAAATATCTCAATTGTATGAGGACGATATTCAATCAAAAATATCTGAAATATATAAATCAGAAAGCTTTGAAATTAATACATTATATTACTCAAAAAAAATTAAAGAACTAATTAAAAATTTTAATCAAAATATTAAATTAATTCAAAAAGAAGATATTAGTTCTGAGAAAACTATTTTATTAATATCTTATGCAGATAATCTCAGAATAAAAGGGGAGAAAAATACACTTAATATTTTTAATAATTTTTTTAAAAAAAAACTCAAAAAAAATTTTAATTGTATTCATTTTCTTCCTTTTTTCCCATCGAGCAGTGATAGCGGATTTGCGGTTAAAGATCATAGTACAATCGAGAAAAAATATGGAAACTGGAAACACATAAAAAAATTATCAAAGGATGCATATATTATGGCTGATATTGTTATTAATCATGCTTCTTCAAAAGGTAAATGGTTTAAAAACTTCTTAAAAAATAAAGTTCCTGGAAAAAACTATTTTTTTTCAGTTGATAAGGAATTTAATATCTCAAAAGTAATTAGACCAAGAGAACATCAACTACTCCAAAAATTTAAAATGTTTGATAACAAAAAAAAACTTTGGTGTACTTTTAGCCCTGATCAAGTTGATCTAAATTTTAAAAATCCAGATGTATTAATAGATTTTATTAAAATTATGATGATGTTTATTAATAAAGGTATTTCAATTTTTAGATTGGACGCTGTTGGTTATCTTTGGAAGGAGACTAATACTGAATGTGTAAATTTACCTCAAACTCATGAAATTATAAAATTATTCAGACTTATTTTACAAAAATTAAATACAAAGTCTTTAATTGTTACAGAAACTAATTTACCAGGAAAACAAAATTTAAGCTATTTCGGAGATAATGATGAGGCACATTGGATTTATAATTTTTCCTTACCTCCTTTGGTTGCTTACACTCTTTTATTCGAAGATAGTTCTCAAATATCGAATTGGAGCAAATCAATGCCACCAACGAGAAATGGTCAAACTTATCTTAATTTTTTAGCATCACACGATGGCATTGGTATGAGACCAATTGAGGGAATCCTTAATAAAAATCAATCAAGAAAAATGTTTTCGAGGATAAAGAAAAATAATGGAAAGTTTTCTTTCAGAAAAATTAAAAATAAAAGAAAAAAAATTTATGAAGCTAATATTACTTTATTTGATTTACTAAGTGTTACCGATTTTGATAAAAAAGGAAACTTTAAGATTCAAAGATTTATAGCTGCACATACAATAATGTTTTCACTTGAGGGTATACCAGGTATCTATTTCAATTCATTATTTGGAACTCAAAATGATATATCAAAATATAACATCACAAAAAAAAATCGCGACTTAAATAGATATAAGTGGGATTTTTTTAATTTACAAAAAAAACTAAATAAAAAAGACTCTAAAGAAAAAAATATTTTCGATGAGCTAATGAGATTACTTGAAATTAGAAAAAAACAACCAGCTTTTCATCCAAATGCAACTCAATATACATTAAGTCTTGGAAAAAAAAATTTATGTTTTGTGGAGACAAAGTAAAGATAAGAAGCAAAGTATATTTTCAGTAACAAACGTAAGCTCAAAAAATACAGGATTTAATCTAAATAAATTAAATTTAATTAAAAATGAGAAGTGGAGAAATTTAATAAATCCAAAAATTAAAATTAACGTTAAACAGAAAACTATATTAAAGCCCTATGAAACTCTATGGATTTCAAATAATTAGTAAAAATCGGAACTATCTCAGTTTTGTTTTTGGGAAGTGAAATTATGCAATGCTCATGGGCATATCGGAATGTGCCCATAGACTTCGCATCTCTCTGACCACGACTAATAACTTTTTCAAAGTAGTTTTTGTCAAGGTTCATGCGGTAAATAAATCATCATAATTTTATACCTTGGGCGTATAGAGACCGTATAGTAAAATATAAGGTTTACCCTAATATTATTAATGGATACTGTTTTTTTTAATAGGATAACGTATCTAAAACTTTGATTAAAAAATCGCTTTAATTTAATAAGTTTAATTGAATAGAAGTATAAAATATAGTTAAATAGAAATATTTTATGGACAAAAATATTGTTAAAGTCTATTGGCAGCCCGGATGTTCAAGTTGTTTAAAAACTAAAGAGTTTTTAAAAGACAATGGTATAGAATTTAAATCAGTAAATGTTTTAGAAGATAAATCAGGGTTTGAAGATTTGCAGAGATTTGGCGTTAAACTTGTACCGGTTGTAGCTAAAGGTGATCAATGGGCAAACGGAGCAGTCTTTAGAGATGTAGCTAAAGTTGCGGGTTTTGACTACTCTTCACATAAAATGCTGGAACCACAAGTTATGGCAGATAAAATTAAGTCAATAAATTATTTCGCTAGAGAATTTTTAGATCAGATACCAGAGGATAAACTTGATACTCTATTACCTGGTAGACCAAGATCTTACAGACAATTAGTTTATCATGTTTTTAATATTCCAGATGTTTTTTTAGATAGAGTTGAGCACGATAAGCCTTATACGTATGAAGCATTGTTATCAATTTTACCAAAAGAAATGAAAACCAAATCAGATTTAATGGACTATGGAAATAGAGTTTAT
>MDTB01022157.1_pt1 | contig 21794 bp, 16 predicted proteins | sample 811161 | NCBI WGS metagenome assembly MDTB01 (sample SAMN05326650, study PRJNA326480) | marine metagenome | isolation source: seawater | place: Mediterranean Sea | collected 2009 | reverse complement strand
AGGTAACTGTAAAATCATCTGGACTTTGATCACCAAGAATAGTAGCAGTCTTGGAATCTAAATCAAATGTTGAAATGATTCCGTCTTTGTCATCTCCAATGGAGCTATCATCACATTTTACAATATCGTTTACAGGATTGGCTATTGGTAAATTTTCAAACACTGTCAAAATGACTTCGTCGCTTGTGGTTGGGCATTTGTATTGATCTGAGTTTACTAAAACCCTAAACTTATTACCATTCATTTGAGTTGAAACGTTTTTGACTTCCAAAGTTGATGTATTTGTTCCAGAGTATTTTTCACTATCTGTTAAGTCATCCCATGGTTCAAAATTTGTTGAGTTTTCATTATAAATTTGCCATATAAAAGATGGATTATCTAAAGTCACCACTCCTACACTAAAATTTGCATTAGTACCAGCCTGACATGCAGTTGTTGAAGTAGGTACAGAATTAATTACTACTGGAGCACTAATTTTTTGAAAAAAATAAATCCCTTGATCATCTTTTAAAGGCTCAATTGAATAATCATGGTCTTTAATTCCGCCATTGATATCAATTCCTTCATTTTTGGTATTGGGAGATCCTATTCCAACCATTCCATTTCCATCAGGGTCCTCATATCCAGCTTCAATTACGTCGTTGCAACCATCATCATCACTATCTAAATCTAAATAATCTTTTGTATTATCTGAATCGGTATCAATCGAATAGTTTTGAATAGAAATAATCCCGCTAAACGAGCCGCTGCTTCCGGTATTTGTTCTTTTTTGACTAAATGAAATTCCAGTTATTTTAGTTGCTAAAAATTGAAAATCTATCGTACTATTGGAGTTTATATTTTGTTTGAAAATTATTTCATTTGCAGTATAGTTGTTAATGTTTGTTTCAAATTTCTCATCAAAATCGGAATCAACTAAAATATTATCACTGGGATCTAAAAGAGTAATGTTTTGGGTTGAAGGATAAACTTTGATGGAAAAAATATCATCATTGTTAAGTTCGTTATTCTCAGAATTATCAATAATTTTAATGTTTAACTCTTGCTTGAAATTTAATGTATAGTTTATTTCTACATCAGTGCCTGGTAAAACAGTAGTTTTAAAAGCACCATTTTCCTCTCCTTCAAATGTGTTGATGTTTTCAGGAACACTGGTTATTTTCCCTCCATTTTCCAAAATCGAATTATTCGTAGAATCATCTTTCTCAAATTTAATTGATGGACTTTCTTCATTTGTCAAATTAATTGAAGCATTTCCAAACGATTCAATCAAATTACTTATGCCATCATTATCCATATCAACATCTGTATTATCAATTATTCCGTCATCATCCGAATCTGTTGGACATATACTAACTACGATTTTATTTGATAAAAAGGTTAGATTTGAACACTCAAGAACACCCTCTAATTTATATGCTCCAGCAATTGTTGGTTTAAATGTTGTTTGAGTATTTCCAGTTGGCACAAAGTTTCCTGAGTCATCTTCAATAAGCCACCTTATACTATCAAAATTTTCAATTTTAACACCAGTTAAAACAATATTCGATTCACCATTTTGCTTAATGCATGATCCCAAAACTTCTAATTCAACATCGTAAACAATTTCAGGTGGTTCAGCAAATCCTGAATAAAAACCACCGGTTGTAGCAGCACCACTATAATTAAAATAAGCAACATATAACTCGTCACTTCCTGTAACGGCAATATCTCCTGTTAAGTTTTTTACAATATAGGTGACATAGTTGTCATTACCAGAAACATTAGATGGACCAATTACATCACTGTAATTCTCAATTGCTGTGTTATTAATTAATATTTCAGCACCCTTTTTAGTTACGAATGTTACTGCACCCTCAAAGGTTTTATTCCCAACTTTATCAATGCTAGCTATATTATTAACATCTCCTTTTGATGAGCAGTTAAGTGGGGGAACAAAAAACATTCCTTGATTTGCTGCAGCTGCAAATGCAGATTGGTATACGCTCCCAGTGCCTTGGAAAGCAAATAATTTATGATCAAGATTCACAGTTTTAACATACATGTTTGCTCCTGCAGAGTTTGAACTATAATAATTACCCTCTAGTATTATGAAATCACCAGCGTTAATTGGAGCGAGAGTTGTATCTCCAACAACAATTTCAGTATTATCCTGATCTGCAACTAAAAGAACATTTTCCCAATCATCATTACCGTTTCCACGAATAAATATATACTCTGATCCTACTAAGTCTGATCCAACTATTTGATCAAATCCGTAATCTTGACCTCCAGTGGTTGTAGCAAAACTTCCACTTGCTGCTCCTGTATTTACAACAATTGGCTTAGTTGATGTTACTAAGGTTCCAATAAGTTCATTATTAGAATTTTGAGATGCAAGGATGTAGCTTTCCCCTTTGTTTAAAGAAATTAAAAAAGGAGTTCCCTTTGATTTTATGCCACCTAAAGTAGTTATGTCTCGTGTAAAATTAAACGTTACGTCTGTTTGATCTTGGGTTGCCATTATGGATATAAATCCTGTATGAGAAGAGTTTTGATTTTGGAACATTCCAGCTCTGAATCTTGTTCCAAGTCCTGAATTTCCTTTGCTAACTAATGCTCCAGCTTGGTATTGTTGTCCATCTGAGTTAGCTCTTACAGAAACATAAATTTCTGACTCAGCTTCAACAATAAATCCTTTATTCAAAACCTGTTCTGTTTGATCAAATTCAATAAAAAGATTGCTCCACCAGCCATTATTGTTTCCTGGATCTTGAGCTAATTCAATTGCGACAGGTAATCCATTTGAAACAACCCCTTCTTGATATATTTTGCCAGAATCTTGTGTTACACCAAGAACTCCCCCAACTTTAACTTGATATTTTATAGCATCATCACTAGGAGTTGAGATGTATAGCCATTGATCACCTGGGTCATCTTCAGCAGCAAGTGGGGGAATATAATGAACTTTACTTAGCTGTCCCTTTAAACTTGTTGTTAAAAGAATGAAAATTAATAGAAAAATTTTTTTTTTCAATTATACAATATTTGTTTTGCAAACTTAATGGTATTATTAAGAAGTTAAAAATTCAAAATTTTTTTTTAAAACAATTTAAGTTTTACTATAAATGGATTTTTCTATGTAATTGAATATCCTTTTTATACATTTATAATCTAAACTTTAAATTTTTTCAATGAAAAAAAGAGAAAGGAGAGAAGCATTAGTCTATCATGCTAAACCTAATCCCGGAAAAATTGAAGTTGTTCCAACTACAAAATATAATAGTCAAAGGCATTTATCACTTGCATATTCGCCGGGCGTTGCTCATCCGTGTATAGAAATTAAAAACGACATTAATAATGTTTATAAATACACTTCTAAAGGCAATTTAGTAGCCGTAATATCTAATGGAACAGCAGTTTTAGGGCTTGGAGATATTGGCCCTGAAGCTTCAAAGCCTGTAATGGAAGGTAAAGCTCTTCTATTTAAAATATTTGCAGGTATTGATGTTTTTGATATTGAAATTGATGCTAAGGATCCAGAAAAATTTATTGAAACAGTTAAAAATATATCCCCAACTTTTGGCGGAATTAATTTAGAGGATATTAAAGCTCCTGAAGCCTTTCAAATTGAGAAAAGATTGATTGAAGAGTTAAATATTCCTGTAATGCATGATGATCAACACGGAACTGCAATAATTTCTGCTGCAGCACTTCTAAACGCATTAGAAATAGCAAATAAAAAAATTAGAGATATTAAAATGGTTATTTGTGGAGCAGGAGCAGCTGCAATATCATGTACAAAAATGTACAAATCATTTGGATTGAAGTCAGACAACATAGTTATGACAGATAGTAAAGGAGTAATAAGAAAAGATAGACAGAACCTTTCAAAGGAAAAAAGGGAATTTGCTACTAAAAGAAATATAAAAACGTTAGAACAGGCAATTAAAAAAGCAGATGTTTTTATTGGTTTATCAAAAGCCAATATGTTGACAAAAAAAATGTTGTTATCTATGTCAAAAAATCCAATAGTTTTTGCAATGGCCAATCCAAATCCAGAAATAAAATATTCAGTTGCTGTAAAAACTAGAGAAGATATAATAATGGCTACAGGCAGGTCTGATCATCCAAATCAAGTAAATAATGTTTTAGGATTTCCATTTATTTTTAGAGGCGCATTAGATGTAAAAGCAACTAAGATTAATGATCAGATGAAAAAAGCAGCAGTTAAAGCACTAGCTGAATTAGCAAAGGAAAGTGTTCCTGAGTTTGTTAACATTGCATATGACAAAACTAAATTAACTTTTGGAAGAAATTACATAATCCCTAAACCATTTGACCCAAGATTAATAACTAAAATACCTCCTCAAGTAGCTAAAGCAGCAATGAGCTCTGGTGTAGCTCAACAACCAATAGAGTGCTTTAAAAAATATGAAGAAGAACTTCATTCAAGACTTGGTAATGATAAAAAAATTGTAAGATTATTGATCAACAGAGCTAAGGTTAATCCTAAAAAAATAATTTTTGCTGAAGCTGATCACTTAGATGTTTTAAAAGCAGCTCAAATTGTTCAAGAGGAAGGTATTGGTTATCCAATCTTGTTGGGAGACAGAGAAATTATTTTAGAATTAAAGTCTCAAATCGAATTTGATGAAGAAGTGCCTATAATTGATCCAAAATCTGATGATGAAGAGAAAAATAGAGAAATCTATGGAGAAAAGTATTGGGTACTTAGAAGAAGAAAAGGGGTTACATTATTTGAGGCAATTAATAAAATGAAGCAAAGAAATAATTACTCAGCAATGATGTTAATGACTGGAGATGCAGATGCCTTAATTTCAGGATATTCAAGGAGTTACCCTGTTACGGTTAAACCTATGTTAGAAATTATTGGTAAAGCCAGTGGAGTAAATAAGGTTGCTACAACTAATTTGATGATAACCAATAAAGGCCCATTATTCCTGTCAGATACTTCAATAAATATTAATCCTACTGCAAAAGACTTAGCAATTATAGCAAAAATGACAGCAGATACAGTAAAAATGTTTGGTATGGAACCTAATATCGCAATGCTTTCATATTCAAATTTTGGTTCATCATCTCACGAAACAGCCCTAAAGGTTAATCAAGCCGTTAATTATCTACACAGAAATTTCCCAAACTTAAGTGTTGATGGGGAAGTTCAATCTGACTTTGCCTTAAATAAAGAAATGTTTAAGAAAAAATTTTCTTATTCAAAGCTTTCAGGGAAAAATGTTAATACATTGATTTTTCCAAATTTGGATTCTGCAAATACAAATTATAAGGTTATTAAAGAGTTAGATAATGCAATGTCGATTGGTCCTATAATGATGGGAATGTCAAAAGCTGTTCATGTTCTTCAGCTTGGTGCAAGTGTGGAAGAAATGGTTAATATGTCTGCTGTTGCTGTTGTTGATGCCCAAAAGAAATCTAAATTAAAGTAATGATTACACAAATTAAAGGCAGATTACTAGAAAAAACACCAACAGAATTAGTGATCGATTGTAATGGAGTGGGATACTTAATTAATATATCCTTAAATACATTCTCTAAATTAGGTGATTCGGAGTCTTTGAGCATATACACTCATTTACAAGTAAAAGAAGATTCACATACATTATTTGGATTTTTTGATAAAATCGAAAGAAATCTTTTTAGACAACTAATTTCAGTTTCCGGTATTGGTCCTAGTATAGCTAGAACAATGTTATCATCTCTTTCTCCAAATGAAATTCAAAACGCAATAATTTCAGGAAATGTTTCTACTATTCAATCTATCAAAGGAATAGGCTTAAAAACTGCTCAAAGAGTTATAATTGATTTAAAAGACAAAGTAAACATAGAAAGCGAAAGCCAACATTTTTCATCAAATTTTTACAATACAAATCAAGATGAAGCGTTATCAGCTTTAGAAGTGTTAGGCTACAGTAAAAAACAAACGAGAAAAGTAGTTGAAATTCTTCTGAATGAAAATCCTGAAATGAGCGTTGAACAACTTATTAAAGGGGCACTAAATAAATTGTAAAGTATTGGGTAAATTTTCGAGTTCAAGAAAAATGATTTTCATTTCATTCTTCTTAACTACATTTTGCATTAGTCTTTATGGACAAAAAACAATCAATTTAGATACAATTGGTAATATTATTTATTTAGGGAAATTCAAACTTAAATCACCATCTTTTTTTACTTCTAAATACACTTATGACCCTATAATTGATAAATATATTTATACTACAAAAGCTGGAGAAATTGATGTTGGAATTCCTTTAGTTTTAGAACCTGATGAATATAGAAAAATTATTAGGGAAAGTAATATTAAAAAATATTTTAAAGAGAAAATAAAACTTCTTGCGGATGAAGACTTGGAAGAGTCTGAAAAAATTAAAAATTTACTTCCAGATTTATATTTAAATTCTAATTTTTTTGAATCAATTTTTGGTGGAGATGAAATTGAGCTAAATCCTCAAGGATCTATTTCTATGGATATTGGGGCTCGATACCAAAAAAGAGATAATCCATCTTTGTCAACAAGAAATCAAAGTAATACCAGTTTAGATTTTAATCAGGCGATAAGCTTAAGTTTAAATGGAAAAATTGGAAAAAGACTAACCATAACCTCAAATTATGATACACAATCAACATTTGATTTTCAAAATCTATTAAAGTTAGATTATACACCTACAGAAGATGACATAATTCAAAAAATTGAGTTAGGAAATGTTAGCATGCCCTTAAGCGGGTCATTAATTTCGGGTGCACAAAGCTTATTTGGATTTAAAACAGAACTGAAATTTGGAAAAACAAAAGTTACAACAGTACTATCAGAACAAAGATCTCAATCCCAAACTGTATCTGCGAAAGGTGATGGAAGTTTTGAAGAGTTTACAATTACACCAATTGAGTATGATGAAAATCGACACTTTTTTTTAAGCCAATTTTTTAGAGAAAAATATGATTCAACTCTTGAAACAATGCCATACTTAAACACTCAAGTCAATATTAATAGAATTGAAGTATGGGTTACAAATAAAATAAATCAAACTCAAAATGTAAGAAATATTTTAGCTCTTCAAGATCTGGCAGAATCTGATCCTAGTAAAACAAAAATAGACGATTTTTACCCATCATTTATAATAAATGTTGGATCTAATGTATACCCTGATAACTCTGTAAATAAATTTGATCCTAAATCTATTGGAAGTGACTTGTTAAACTCATCAATAAGACAAATTTCAGATGTAAAAAAAGGTTTTGGTGTTATTTCAAATTTAGTAAGTGAAGGAAATGATTATTCTGTACTTGAAAATGCCAGGAAATTAGAACCAAATGAATATCGTCTTCACGAGAAACTTGGATACATAACTTTAAATCAATCACTAAACAATGATGAAATTTTAGCAGTTGCTTTTCAATATACAGTAGGTGGTCAAGTTTATCAAGTAGGAGAATTTGCAAATGATGGTGTAGATGCAACAAATATAAATCAGCAAGAAATTTCTAATAATAGTTTAATATTAAAAATGTTAAAAAGTAGTTTAATAAACATTAATCAGCCTGTTTGGGATTTAATGATGAAGAATATTTATTCAGTCGGATCTTACAGAATTAGTAAAAGTGATTTTAAATTTAATATTTTCTATTCAAACCCATCTCCAATAAATTACATCGATCCAGTTGATCCACTAATTTGGGCTGAAAATATAAAAGGAAGGACCCTTTTATCATTATTTAATTTTGACAATTTAAACATGAATAATGATATTCAGAATGGCGGAGATGGATTTTTTGATTTTGTACCAAATTTAACTATAGATTCAAATAATGGATTAATTATTTTTAGCTCGGTTGAGCCATTTGGAAAATTCCTTTTTGATAAGTTAAAAAACGCAAATAGTTCAAGTGAGTTATACGATAGTTATGATACATATAATGTGAATCAAAAAAAATATGTTTATCAGGAAATTTACAAATTATCGAAAACTGGAGCCGAGGAAAAAATTGAAAAGAATAAGTTTCAATTAAAAGGTTCATTTAAAGTTTCTGGTGAGTCTGGAGGAATAGCAATAGGTCAGTTTAATATTCCTAGAGGTTCAGTTAAGGTAACTGCTGGAGGAAGATTGTTACAGGAAGGAATAGATTATACTGTAAACTATCAAGCTGGAAGAGTAATGATTTTAGATGAAGCATTAAAGAACTCTAATATTCCAATTGAAATTTCAACTGAAAGTAATTCGTTTTTTGATCAACAAAAGAAAAGATTTTCTGGTATTACTATTGAACATAAGTTTGATGATGATTTTATGTTATCAGGATCGCTAATGAATTTAAGTGAAAGATCAATTACTCAAAAGGCTAGCTATGGATTGGAGCCTGTTAATAATACCATGATTGGAATAAATGGGGTTTATTCTACTGAAGTTCCCTTTTTAACACGATTAGCAAATAAATTACCTAATGTAAAGACAAAAATACCTTCAATAATTTCGGTTAAAGGAGAAATTGCCTATTTACATGCTGGTAAGCCAAAAAACTCAGGATATGAAAATAGTGCAACTGTTTATGTAGATGATTTTGAAGGGTCTGAAACAAATATTGATTTAAAAGATAGTTATTCATGGAATTTATCCAGTGTACCTTTAAATGTAAGCGGATCAGAATATGAAATTGATGATATTAGATTAGGGCATTACAGGGCAAAATTGGCTTGGTATTCAATTGATCCAGTTTTTTACACCAGTCAAAGACCAACCGAAATTGATGATAATGAACTGTCAAAAAATGAAACTAGAAGAATTTTTATTGATGAAATTTTTCCACAGCAAGATTTAATTGAAGGTCAATCAAGAATACAAAATACCTTTGACTTGAACTTTAACCCAAGTAAAAAAGGTCCTTACAATAATAATAAGAATGATGACTTTAATAAAAATATAAATAATAATTGGGGAGCCATAACAAGAAGAATCAACTCAACAAATTTTGAACAATCAAATGTTGAATTTATTCAATTTTGGTTATTAGATACTTTTGAAGAAAATTCTTCAATAGAAAATAATTTAGGAACCCTTGTTTTTAATTTAGGAAGCATTTCTGAAGATGTATTAAAGGATGGTAAAAAGCTATATGAAAACGGTCTGCCAACCCCAAATTCTCAACAAATTGTCAACACATCAAACTGGGGAATTTCACCCGCAACGCAATCACTAGTTTACAGTTTTGATTCAGATCCTAGCAATAGATCCTTACAGGATTTAGGTTATGACGGATTAAACGATGAAGATGAAATAAATAAATATTTTAATGGATCTTTAGATGATCCAGCGGGAGACAATTATAAATATTATTTAAGTGCTAGTGGTGGAATTCAAGACAGGTATCTAAATTATAATGGAACAGAGGGGAATTCGCCTGTTTCATCAACCAACGATAATCGTGGTTCTACAACAATTCCAGACAGTGAAGATGTCAATCAAGATAATACTATGAATACTATTGATAGTTATTATGAATATAAAATTCCAATAAGAAAAAACATGAATGTTGGTAATCATCCATTTATTAGTGATGTTAGAAATGATGTGAAAGTAGAACTTCCAAATGGTCAAACCAAAACAACTAGGTGGATTCAGTTTAAAATTCCTGTTTTTGAACAATTTTACAAAAATGCCAAATTCAGTAAATACTTTGAGTCTATAAATGGTATTGATAATCTAAGATCTATTAGGTTTATGAGAATTCTATTAAAAGACTTTTCAAGCCCCGTTACATTTCGTTTTGGAACCTTAGACTTAGTTCGAACTGATTGGAAAAGATATTCTAAAAATTTAAACAAGGAAAATATTAGTTACCCCAACACTTCGTTTGATATTGGAGCTGTCAATATATTGGAAAATGAAAATAGAACTCCAATTAATTATATTTTACCACCTGGTGTAAAAAGAGAGGAAATCAATTCAAACAGTTCTATAATTAGACAAAACGAGCAATCTTTAACATTAAAGGTAAAAGATCTTCAACCCAAAGATTCTAGAGCTGTTTTTAAAAACCTTGACTTTGACATGCGTCAGTATAAAAAACTTAAAATGTTTATTCATGCTGAATCTATTGAAGGAAGTCCTAGTTTGCCAGGTTCGGGTGCATCAGATGATTTTGATAAAAGACTTGTTGGTTTTATAAGGATAGGTTCAGATTTCACAGAAAATTACTATCAAATTGAAGTTCCTCTCAAACCAACTGACTATAATCAAGGTTCCTCAAGCAGATTTTCTGCTGAAGAGGTTTGGAAAACAGATTCCAACTCAATAGAATTTTCACTAGATATTTTAACTAAAATTAAAGCTTTTAGTATAACTAATAGTTCAAATTTGTCTGAAGTACTTTATTTTAATGAGAATCTTGAAATTATAGATGAATTTTCTCCAATTTCAAATTTACCAGGTGATAAAAAATATAAATTTGCCATAAAGGGTAATCCAACAATAGGAGGAATCAAAACTTTAATGATTGGTGTTAAAAACCCATCTGTTCAAAATGGAGATTTGCTTTCGGGAGAAGTTTGGTTTAATGAATTAAGGCTTTCAGATATTGAAGGTAAGGGAGGTTGGGCTGCAATTGGATCTATTGATACAAATTTTGCTGACTTAGGTAATTTTTCTGTTTCTGGAAAAATTTCAACTATTGGTTTTGGCTCTATTGACAAAACACCAAATCAGAGGAGTAGAGAAGAGTTTAAACAGTTAGGCTTTATTGGTAATCTGAATTTTGGCAAATTTTTGCCGCAAGATTGGGGAGTTCAAATTCCAATAGCATATTCCATAAATAAACAAATAACTACACCTGAATATGATCCGTTTTACCAAGATATAAAACTAAATGATAGATTAAACTCCTCAGAGAGAAAAACACAGAGAGATTCTATTAGAGATCAGGCGATCTCTTTCAAACAATCAAAAAATATAAGTTTAATTGGATTGAAAAAAAGCAGATCTGAAGACCAAAAGGAGAGAGTTTATGATATTGAAAACTTTGACTTTTCGTATAGTTTTACTCAAGAAACTGAACATGATTATGAAATTGAGAACTTAACAAAAAAAAATGTTAGAGCTGGTGTTAATTATAGTTTTAATTTTAATCCATTTGTCATTTCACCATTTAAATCAATTACTTTTTTGAGTGATAATAAATATTTACAATGGATTAGTGAATTGAATTTTAACCCACTTTTAAGCAGCATTACATTTAGTTCTAACATTAATAGGGCTTTTAATAGTCAAAGATTTAGGGAAGTTTACATTGAAGGAGCGGATGCTTCCAAACAAATCTCTTTACCTGAAATCCAACAAAGAAATTTTTTATTCGATTGGAATTTAAATTTAAGTCAAAATTTAACAAACTCTTTAAGATTAGATTTCTCTGCATCCAATAATAGTATTGTAAAAAACTATTTCGAAGACGATGATGATGGAAATGCCATAGTAAATAAGGAACTTGAGATCTGGGATGGATTTTGGAACACAGGTGAAACAATTTCTCATAATCAATCATTTAGTCTTAGTTATGATTTACCATTTAAGTTATTTCCACTTATAGATTTTATTTCAAGTAATTATAATTATAACGGAGACTTTAATTGGGAAAGAGGATCTGATGCTATGGCTAAAGTAAAAGATGAGACAGGTAATGTTTTGGGACAAGTTAATACCGTACAAAATGCAAATACTCACTCCTTTAATAGCTCTTTAAACATGTCAAAACTTTACAGAAACTTAGGGTTAAAAAAGAAAAAGAAACCAAAGACAATTGGAGACAAAATTTTAAATTCACTAATTGGACTTTCTACTGGAATTTCTAGATTTAAAGTTAGTTACTCTGAAAATAATGGTCAAGTTTTACCAGGCTATACTCAAACATTAGGATTTTTGGGCACTTCAAAACCCTCACTTGGATTTGTTTTTGGTAGCCAGGCTGATATTAGATATGAAGCAGCAAAAAATGGTTGGTTAACTAGTTTTCCAAGTTTCAATGAACAATACACTAAAATAAATAATACTAAATTTGATTTTGCTGCTGAAATAAGCTGGTTTGAAGACTTTAAAATTGATATAAATGCAAATAGAGTTTACTCAGAAAATTTTTCTGAAAATTTTAAGGTAATTGACAATCAGTATAACTCTCTAAATCCATATTCATCTGGGAATTTTGCCATTTCAACTATTTTAATAAATACTGCATTTAGTGGTTCTGATCAATATAATTCTGAAACTTTTGAGAAATTTCAAAATAATAGACTAATTATTGCAAATAGATTAGCTTTAATTAGTGGCAATTCAAATGGACAAATTGATGAGTTTGGATTTCCACAAGGTTATGGTAAAAATAACCAAGCAGTATTAATTCCATCGTTTATAGCAGCATACTCTGGAAAAGATGCTAATAGTATTTCATTAGGTGCTATAAAAAACACTCCATTGCCTAATTGGTCTATACAATTCACTGGACTAATTAATTTTAGTTTCATTAAAGAAAGATTTAAAAGGTTTAGTTTAAGTCATTCATATAGGTCAAGTTATACCTTAAATAGTTTTAAGTCTAATTTGCAATATGACCCTTCAAATAATTTACTTACAGATAACTCAGGAAATTTTCTTAATGAAATTTTATTCTCTAATATTAATTTAGTTGAACAATTTAATCCTCTAATTAAGTTAGATATGGAATTAAAAAACTCAATGAGATTAGTAATGCAATTAAAAAGAGATAGAGCTCTGTCTTTAAGTTTAGACAATAATTTATTGACCGAAACTAAAGGGATGGATTATGCTATTGGGTTAGGTTATAGAGTAAAGGATTTAAAATTCAGATCTAATGTAAGAGGAAGACAGACTGTTTCTTCTGGCGATTTAAATCTTAAAGCTGATTTAACTTTGCGGGATAATATTACTATAATTAGAAACTTAGATATTTTAGATAATAAAGTAACTGCAGGACAATCAGTCTGGTCATTAAAATTATCTGCTGATTATGCTTTAAGTAAAAGTTTTAATGCAGTTTTTTTCTATGACCACTTGTTTTCTGAATTTGCTATTTCTACAGCATTCCCTCAAACTACAATTAGATCAGGAATTACTTTAAGGTATAATTTTGGAGAGTAATTTTTTATGAAAAAATACTTTTAAGACTTACTTTTACATTTTAAAATACAATTATGGAAATAAAATCAGAATTAAAGTATACTAAAGATCATGAGTGGGTTCGAATAGAGAACAATATAGCTACAGTTGGAATTACTGATTATGCACAAAGTGAGCTTGGTGATATTGTTTATGTTGAAATCGAAACTTTAGACGAGTCTTTAAAAAAAGAAGAAGTTTTTGGTTCAGTAGAAGCTGTAAAAACTGTTTCAGATTTGTTTCTCCCAATTTCTGGAAAGATTATTGAGATTAATCAAAGTATTGAAGACAATCCTGAGGTTATAAATGAAGATCCTTATGAAAGAGGCTGGATTGTTAAAATACAGGTTGATAACCCAAATGAGATGAATGAGCTTTTAGATTCTGAATCATACAAGGAATTAATAGGATTATAATTTTGCTTAGAAAAATTGCTATAATTTATTCTCTATTTATTATTGTAATATCTCTAATATCAATTCCAAGGCTTCCGCTTCCTGAATTTAATCTTTCTGATAAACTTTGGCATGGATTAGCTTATATGATTATGACCTTTTTATGGCTAAGTGTCAATTTAATAACATCTAAGAAAATTGAATTTAAGTATATTTTTTTTGTTATATCAGTTGCGTTAATCACAGAAATTTTACAGGGAGTTTTGCCAATCGGAAGGTATTTTGAAATTGCTGATATGGTTGCAAATTTTATTGGAATCTTATTTGGCTACATAATTGTTGTTTCATTTATTTCTAAAAATAAAGTGACTTAGCTTTTATTTTAAAAAAAAAAAATTATTTTAGCTTATTCATAGAAATAAATTATGCAAAAAAAGAAGAACCCTAATTCAGATTTAAGAAATTATAGCAGTTTAATGTTTGCTGCTGGGCTTTGTTTAGTTTTATTTATTTCTTGGCAGGCTATTGAGTTTAAATCTTATGAGAGACAATATGACCTAGAATCTCTTAATGTTGAAGATGATGACGATGAAGAAATCCCAATTACAGAACAAATAAAAACTCCACCACCACCTCCTCCTCCTCCAGCCCCTGAAATTATTGAAGTAGTTGAGGATGAAGAAGAGATTGAAGAAACAATAATAGAGTCTACAGAAACAGATCAAGAAGAAGTTGTGGAAGAGGTTGAAGTTATGGAAGAAGAAATTGACATGGATATTCCATTTGCTATTATTGAAGATGTTCCTCTTTTTCCTGGCTGTGAAAGAGTGCCAAAATCTGAAAGAAGAAATTGCTTTCAAACTCAGATTCAAAAACACATAAATAAAAATTTTAGATATCCTGAAATTGCTCAGGAAATGGGTATTCAAGGAAGAGTATTTGTTCAATTTATGATTGGAAAAGATGGTTCAATTAGTGGTATTAGAACTAGAGGTCCTGATAAAAACCTGGAAAAGGAAGCCAATAGAATAATATCCAAATTACCTAAAATGATGCCCGGTAAACAAAGAGGAAGACCTGTAAGAGTACCTTTTAGTATTCCAATCACTTTTAGACTTCAATAATACTTATTACATTAAAGTTTTATATTGCTTACTTGTATTTTCTGCATTAAATTTGCTAGGTTTAATTTTATGGTTACTAGTTTATATAAATCATCACTAATCGTTATCAAGCAAAATTTATTTGACTTTATTGAGCTTACCAAGGCTCGTTTAGCTATAAGTGTTGTTTTTTCATCTCTAGCCGGCTATTTAATTGCCGCTCAAACCATTGATCTTAATATAATTTCATTACTTGTAATTGGAGGATATTGTATGGTAGGTGCATCTAATTTGTTCAATCAAATTATTGAAAAAGATATTGATTCTTTAATGCATAGAACTAAAAACAGACCTATTCCATCTGGAAGAGTTTCTGTTTCTTATGCTTTCATATTATCTACATTTTTAACAATATTGGGAGTATTTACATTATATAGAATTAATCCTAAAACAGCTTTGTTTGGAGCTATTTCTATTTTTATATATACATGTTTGTATACACCATTAAAAACTAAAACCCCTTTATCTGTTTTTGTTGGTGCTTTTCCTGGAGCAAATCCATTTATGCTAGGGTGGGTAGCAGCTACCAATAATTTTGGTATTGAAGCATTAACACTTTTTGCCATACAATTTTTTTGGCAATTCCCTCACTTTTGGGCTTTAGGATGGATGCTTCACAAAGACTATCAGAGAGCTGGAATTAATATGCTTCCAACAAAAAAAAGAGATAAATCATCTGCATTTCAAACGGTATTATACACTATTTGGATGATAATGATATGTATGCTTCCGGTCAGCGGATTGACAGGTGAATTAAAATTGTCAGTTTTTTCAGCTTTTCTAATTGCTATTATTGGATTAGTGATGCTATACTTTTCAGTTAATTTATATAAAAAAATGTCCGAATTATCTGCTAAAAAATTGTTTAATGCTAGTGTAATTTGTTTGACTTTTGTTCAAATTATATATGTTGTTGATAAAATATTTTTATGGAATTGAACTCAGATGAAATTAAAATAAAAACAATAAAAGCAAAAAAAATGATGCTTTTATTCTCAATGTTAAGTATTGCAATGACTTTTGCAGGATTGACTAGTGCTTACATTGTTAGTAAAGCAAGGCCTGATTGGTTAAAAGATTTTGAACTACCTACTTCGTTTTCTATAAGTACAGTATTTATTATATTAAGTAGTATTACTATTTGGTTTGCAAAAAATAATTTAAAAAATAATAATTCTAGCACTTCAAATTGGTTATTTGCAACATTTATTTTAGGAGTTTTATTTATAATTATGCAGTTCACTGGATTCAATACATTAATTAGTAAAGGGTTTTTCTTTACTGGTGCCCAAAGTACTATCACAACATCTTTTTTGTATGTGCTTGCAGTCCTACATTTAGTTCATTTATTTGCAGGAATGATTGTTCTATGCGTTGTCATTTTTAATAATTATAAAAAGAAATATGAAAAAGAAAAATTAGGGTTTGAATTAGCAGTTACATTTTGGCATTTTCTTGGTGTATTGTGGGTTTATTTATTTGTATTTTTATATTTCTTTAGATAGTAAAATTATGTAACTTTACACAACAATTTATTCTTAAATGAGTTCATCAATTTCAACACAAATAGAAGAAGAAGATTTATGGGGAGGTGGCAATAAACCTTTTGGTGCTAGTTATGGAAAATTAATGATGTGGTTTTTCATTGTTTCAGATGCCCTTACATTTTCAGGTTTTTTAGTAGCCTATGGATTTTCAAGGTTTAAAAATATTGATTCTTGGCCAATAGCTGATGAGGTATTTACACACTTTCCTTTTTTACACGGAGTAGATGCTCCCATGTATTATGTTGCGTTAATGACATTTATTTTGATTTTCTCATCTGTAACAATGGTTTTAGCTGTTGATGCAGGTCACCACATGGATAAAAAGAAAGTAGTTTTTTATATGGCACTAACAATAGTTGGAGGTGCTGTTTTTGTTGGTTCACAGGCTTGGGAATGGATTGGGTTTATTAAAGGCGAATATGGTGCGGTTGAAACCAGAGGGGGGCAAATTTTTCAGTTTGAAAATGCAAAAACTGGTAAACGGATTGCTCTTAAAGATTTCGCAATAAGTAATCCAAAATACAGGGAACGCCATGAAAGTAAAGATGGTATTTGGTTTATTGGAGAGTCATCTCTTCCGTCATATACAGTTCAAGAGGTAATTGATGGTTTTAGTTTGAATTCTGATTTAATTATTAAAACCGAAAAAATTGACGAAAAAGGTCATAAAATTAGATTATCTAGAGAAGCGTCTTTAGAACAAATTCAACAAGCCAATTATGTAGTTGAAGGTGCAAATTTAATTCGTAATGAATATGGAAATAGATTATTTGCTGACTTCTTTTTCTTTATTACAGGTTTTCATGGTTTTCATGTTTTTTCAGGGGTTATAATCAATATAATAATATTTTTCAATGTTTTAATTGGCACTTATGAAAGAAGAGGTCATTATGAAATGGTTGAGAAAGTTGGGTTATATTGGCATTTTGTTGATCTAGTTTGGGTATTTGTATTTACATTCTTTTATCTTGTTTAAAATATTATAAATGGAAAATATCACACATAAATTAGAAATATTTAGAGGTCTTTGGAAATTTAAATCTAACCAACAAAAGATTTGGGGTGTTTTATTTTTTCTTTCTGTAGTTACAATTATTGAGGTAGCATTAGGAATAATTAAGCCTGAAATATTAATAATTAATGCTTTTTTGGGAACTAAACTAATAAATTGGATTTTTATAATTCTTACAATTATAAAAGCCTACTATATAGCATGGGACTTTATGCATTTAAGAGATGAAAAAAGTGGTTTACAGGCATCAATTGTTATCACATTGATTTTTTTAATCGCTTATTTAGTTTTCATTTTAATTGTTGAGGGAAATTATATTTATGATGTTATGTACGAGGGGTTTGTTAGCTGGAATTTCTAATTAGTTACAATTTTTTTAATGAGAAAGTATATTGTACTTACAATTTTATTTGTTCTTCCACTAGTTGTATATCTTTTCTTTGCTTCAGGTATAAATAACTTTGCAAAATTACCAGTCTTGACCAAAAACATAAAAGATATTTCAGAAATATCTAATGAAAGTTTGAAAGATAAAATAACCATTTTAGGTTTTTTTGGAAGAAATATTGAAGATAGATATGGAGATGCCGGAAATCTAAATCAAGAGATTTATAAAAGATTCCATGAATTTAAGGACTTTCAGTTTATAATGCTTCAACCTTTGGGAACTGAAAATAAATGTGAAGAGTTGCTCTTAGAGTTAAATAGATTAACTAAAACTAATTTTAAAAACTGGAAATTTGTTAGCTTAAATGATGATCTTTTGAAAGAGGTTTTCCTTAGCTTAAATACGGGTTTAAATTTAGATTCATTTCTAGGAACATCCTATGTTTTTATAATTGATAGAGATGGTAATTTAAGAGGAAGAGATAGTGAGGATGGGGCCAAATTTGGATATGATTCTAGGTATGTTGCAGATATTAATAATAATATGGTAGATGATGTTAAAGTTATTCTCGCTGAATATAGGATGGAATTGAAAAAAAATAATATTTATAAAGAAGCCTTACAATGAAAAAATATTCATATGTAGGTGTTTCTTTTGTAATTCTCGTTTTTGGAATATGGTTTTTTCCAAAAATTATGGAAAGGTTTGATCAAAATAATATTAATTACAATTCCAGATTGGATAATTTTAAAAACTTAAGTTTTGTAAAGCTTAATGGAGAAAAAAAGAAGGTTCCGGAATTTATTTTTTTAAATCAAGATAGCTTGTATATTGGAAATGAGGACTTTTTAGGAAAGGTTTTCGTTGCTGAATTTTTTTTCACAAAATGCCCATCCATATGTATTGAAATGAATAAGAATATGAAAATACTTGATGATGAATTTGGGAAAAGAGATGATTTTGGGATAGCATCATTTACTATTGATCCAGAAAATGATACTCCTAAAGCATTAAAAAAGTATTCGGAATTGTTAAATGTAAAATCCAAAAATTGGCATTTTTTAACGGGAGATATTTCAGATATATATAAAATATCCAATTCTGGTTTTAATATTTTTTCATCGATAAATCCTGATGTTGCTGGAGGGTTTGAGCATCAGGGCTTTTTTGCTTTAATTGATAAGTCCGGTTATATTCGTTCAAGAGAAAATGGAATGGGTTCACCTATTGTATATTATTTAGGTATTAATAATGAAAATTCAAATGAACAAGGAATCGATATGATAAGAGAGGATATAAAAAAACTATTAGAAAATGAATAAAAACTCTAAATTATATAATGTGTTAATTTGGGTAATCTCAATTGTAGTCCCTCTTGTTGTTGCATTATTGCTTTTTATAAAATGGGAGTATGATAAATTGATTTTCAATACCAGAGCACCTGGGTATGATCCAATAGTATTAATTGAAAATTTACCTATTGTAAAACCTTTAACTTTTCTTCCTCCAATCTATGCGACTATTAATGGAATAACCGCCGTTTTACTAGTGGCTGCAGTTTATTATATAAAAAAAGGAAAAAGAAAAATTCATGAAACTTTAATTAAAGGCTGTATTGCCCTTTCTCTTTCGTTCCTTGTTATGTATATAGCTTATCATATAACATCAGACCCAACACCTTTTGGAGGTTCAGGCGCTATTGTATACATATACTTTTTTATATTAATTACACATATTCTGCTTTCAATAATTGTTATCCCTTTAGTTTTGATTAGTTATTTAAAGGCTTTTCAGTCAAATTTTGTTTCTCACAAAAAAATTGCTAAAATTACTTTTCCTGTTTGGTTGTATGTGGCTGTAACGGGAGTTATTGTATATCTAATGATTTCACCATACTATTTATCATGACATCATATTTTTTTAAACTCCAGTGTGCGATGTGTAGAGCTGTTTTAGAGTCAGGGGCTGATCAAAAAACAGCGGAAAGCTTAAATGACGGTATTGTTTATCTAATGATAATCCCCTATATACTAGGGTTTTTAACTCTTATTTTTCTGTACTACAGATTTTTTAAAAGGTAGTTTTTATTAAAATTTTTTTATATATTTGCTACTTTGTATAACAAAGTACTATGTATAATTAAAAACTCAATAAAAATGAAAAAAACTTTACTAATGTTATTGCTTATTTCTTTTACAATAACCTCATGTGGATTGGATGTAAAACCGAATGTTTCAATTAAAAATGACATTAACTTAACCATAGATGGTGAAAATGTAAATGGAATTGAAGGAGAGTGGATTATTACAAGTGAGGAAAAAGAAGAAAAAGGAAAGCATATAATTATTGTAACAATTGAAAAAAACGAGCTAGAATAAAACTATTTTAAAATTGAGTACAGAAAATTTTAAAATACAAATAAGAAAAGGTCTTTTGGAATTTTGCATTTTGCAAATCATTTCCAGAGAGGAGGTTTATACATCAGATATTATTGATGAACTCAACAATTCAAAAATTATAGTTGTTGAAGGAACTGTATATCCTCTTTTAAACAGGCTAAAAAAATTAGGCTACATTCAGCACGTATGGCGTGAATCAGACCAAGGACCCCCAAGAAAATATTATTCAATTACTTATCAGGGAACACTCCACCTGAGTAAATTAATTGTTTCATGGAATGAACTAGAAGATTCAGTAAATAAATTACTAAAAACTAAAAAATGAAAAAACTATTTTCAAGATTACTGGAATTTAAGATTAAGATTCTAATGAAAATATTAAAATGGTTAAGGAATTAATTATAAAACAAAATGAAAAAAACGTTTACAATTAGCTTAGGGCATTCAGTTTTTAATGTAGAGGAAGACGCATATGATATATTAAAAATGTATCTAGATTCAATTAAGAATTATTTTCAAAAGATGGAAAATGATTCTGAAATTATTAGTGACTTTGAACTTAGAATTGCAGAAAACTTTTCGTCCAAATTATCTTTAGGGAAACAATATTTTAATTTGACTGATGTAAAAGAAGTCATCCAAATTATGGGATCTTTAGATGATTTTCAAGAGATCTATGATGATGATGATCAAACTGAAGATGTAAAAGAAAATAAAAAAATAAAGAATAAACTTTATAGAGATTCTAGTAATAGAATTATCGCAGGAGTTTGCTCTGGAATAGCTGAATATTTTAAAATTGACCCAATAATTGTAAGAATTATATTCTTTATTTCAGCTCCATTACAATTAATTATTTATCCAATTTTATGGATTGGACTAACTTCAAAAGATTTTGATCCTAATCTAAGAAAAAAACTTTATAGAGATAAAGAGAATGGAGTAATTGGAGGTGTAGCAAAAGGACTTTCTAATTATCTCAAGATGGATGTTAATATTATTAGGGTTGTTTTTGTGGTTAGTTTAATTACTGGAGGAGCTGGATTATTATTTTATTTATTGTTGTGGATTTTTACTAAAGAAGCCAAAACAATAGGGCAAAAAATGAACATGTCAGGCTTTAATGTGAATCTATCAAATATTGAGGACTTTATTAAAAAAAAAACCAAAAATCTAAATAGTCCAGAAAATACTTTAACTAAGATTTTTTTATTTCCATTCAGACTTATAGCCCCCTTAATTAATGCTTTTTTAAAAATTGTAGTTTTTGTTTTTAAGGGAGTGTTTTTTATAGTTTCCTCAACTTTTTTTGTCTTTTATTCCATTTTGTTGTTAGTATTTTTAAGAATACTTTTTGAAGATATCAACCAAGAACAAAATCCAGATTTTTATGAATTATTAAATGCAATTCCAGATTACTTTGTAATATTTTCAATAATTTTTTTGATATTAACAATTTGTATCTCTTTTGTTATTTCATTTTACGTGCTTTTCAAAAAGAAAATAAATTCATATTTATTTATGCTAATGATTTTTCTATGGATCGCTTTTTTAATTCTAATTACTGTTTCAATCCCAAATCTCATTTTAATCATACAAGATTTAGATCTATTGCCTTTTTGGATTTCAGGATTTGAAAATAATTCATACTATTATAAATAGATTTATTAGGTTTATAAAATAAACTAGTTTATATTTGAAAACTTTTTAAATTAATT
>MDTB01000057.1_pt1 | contig 21795 bp, 19 predicted proteins | sample 811161 | NCBI WGS metagenome assembly MDTB01 (sample SAMN05326650, study PRJNA326480) | marine metagenome | isolation source: seawater | place: Mediterranean Sea | collected 2009 | reverse complement strand
TTTTAAATCGAATGGAAAAACAATTTTTTTTAGTAATTCGACACTGCCCCAATAACCATCAATATCTTTATCCATTAAAAATTGATCCCCAAAATCTTTAACGCTTTCTTTATGATCTATTTTCATTTTTGATTAAATTATTTTAAGATTTTATAATCTTTTGTTCTTCTGATGTCCAATTTTATATCCCTTTTAATAGTTTCTAAAACTAAATTAAGTGCGAAAAAAATAAATCCGCTTAAAGTAAAAAAAATAAAAATTATTGGTAAGGGTGTTTCAACGAAAGACTTATTTTCAAAGATTTTCAAAATTATCATATAAAGAAACGAAATAAGAGAAAAAAGAAAAGAAAATAATCCTAGTATACCAAGTGTATAAAATGTCGATCTTTCTTTTTTAGAAAAGTTTATAAATATTAAATCTATTAAAACTCTGAAGACTCTTTCAAAACCATATTTGCTTTTCCCTTTTATTCTTGGTCTATGATTTACCTCTATTTCAATAACATTGATGTCCTGTCTAATTTGGGCAGCAAAAAGTCTATGAAAATCCCCAAAAAATTCATTAGTATCAATTATATTCTTATCAAAAATTTTTAGTGAACATCCATGATCTAAAATTTTTGAATTTGTTAGTTTTCTGACAAAAAAATTTGCAATTTTGCTTGGTAAAATTTTTTTAAAGTATGGGTCGCTTCTATTTTTTCTAAAACCATGAACTAGACAATTCTCATTTTCATTATATACGTCTATCATTTTTATAATATCTTTAGGATCATTTTGTAGATCCCCATCCAGCAAAATTATGTTGTTGAAACTTGAAACCTCTATTCCATTTAAAATAGATTTTGACTGAGCTAAATTAGAATTATTTTTTATTATCTTTGTTGAAATATTATTATTGATTTCGTTTAAAATCTTTAGAGTGTTATCTGTCGATGAGTCGTCAACATAAATTATTTCGAATTCATTATTTGTGTTTTTTAAATCATTTAAAACTTGAATAATTTCTGAGTTTAACTTCGAAATATTTTCAGCTTCATTAAATAAAGGTATAACAATAGAAAATTTCATTAATTGTAGATTATAGTACAAAAATAAATTATATAATATTATTTTTTGTATATATGTGCGCAATTTTTGGAATCATTGGTAAATCAGATATTGGACTTTTAAAGAAAATGTCTAAATGTCAAATTTATCGAGGTCCAGACACGCAATCTTTTTACATTAACAAAAAAAATAAAATTTCTTTAGGCATGAATAGGTTGGCGGTGATAGACAAAAAAAGGGGGCATCAACCGATGTTTTCTCATGATAAAAGATATCTATTAATTTTTAATGGAACAATTTATAATTTTTTAGATTTAAAAAAATTTTTAATTAGAAAAATTAGATTTAATACAAATTCAGATACAGAAGTTTTAGCAAATTCTTTTAGTTATTGGGGTAAAAAATGTTTTAATTATTTTGATGGTATGTGGGCCGTTGCTATTTATGATTTCAAAAAAAAAACAACTTTTTTATGTAGAGATTATGTTGGGCAAAAACCATTATTTTACAGTAATAATAACGATCAACTTTTTTTTTCATCTCAAATAAATGGGATATTCCAAATTAATAAAAATTTTGTATTTTCAAAAAAAAATGCCTCAGAGTATTTTAGATTCAATCATTACCCTGCACCTTTAACAGGGTATGATAATTTGTTCCAAATTTCACCTGGTGAAGTTTTGGAGTTTAGAAACAAAAAAATTTATAAAAAAAAATACTGGGACATTAAAAGAGGTGGAAATTATAATATTTTTTTTAAGAAAAACGATACTAAGTCTATTAGCAAATTATTCTTTAATATTATTAAAAATTTCTCTATTGCTGATGAAAAGGTAGGTTTGTGCTTAAGCTCGGGAGTTGACTCTCAATTGATAAAAATAAATTTACAAAAAATTTTAAAAAAAATAAAGTCTTTCACAATTGGTTTTAGGGATAAAACTTACGATGAATCCAGATTTATCAAATCTTCAAAAGAAAATAAAAATTATAGAAATATATTAGATCAAAAAGATTATAAATCGATATTAAATAATATTAAGAAAGAGGTATTTTTTCCTTTTGGAGATGCATCTTTAATCCCGACTTATAAAGTCTTCAAACTAGCAAGGAAACAAACCAATGTTACTTTAACTGGTGACGGTGGAGATGAGTTATTTTTTGGTTATTTAGCTTTCAAAGGATTCTATCTTTTGGAAAAAATTAAATTAATTTGTCCTAAATTTTTATTGAACACCTTTAAATTTTTGTTTGGAAATCTGAAGACTTCTGAAAAATATTTAGATAATAATAAAAAAATAAGCTATTTTTTTAAATATATTGACAAAAAAAACTACGAAGCATTACCTTTATGGATTTCCAGTTTTGATAGTTTCGAAGAAAAAAAATATTTTAAAAATAAAAATTTATTTAAATCAAAATTTTTAAATTATATTAGTAAGATTTATAAAGACCACCCAGACAAAATGAAATTTTCTCAAATTTTTTTCCTTAAATTTTATTTGCCCGTTATATTAATTAAATCAGATTTTTCTAGTATGTTAAATTCTATAGAAAGCAGAGCTCCTTATTTATCTAAAAATTTATTAAATTATTCTTTAGATTTACCCGCAAAAAAAAATTTTAGTTTATTAACACAAAGATCATTAATGAAAATGATATTTAAAAAAGATTTTGAAAAAATAGATGAAAAAAAAAAGCATGGCTTTGCTTTTAATAAAAGGGAGATTTTAAAAAACAAGAATTACATTAGTAAAATCCTTAAGAAAAAATTTATAATAAATTCGGAGTATTTCGAGGAGAACTATAAATCTTACCTTGATGGAAATTTAAATAACGAACAATATTTATGGAATGAAATTATGTTAAATTTTAGTAGACAAAATTTAGAAAAATAAATTTTTGACTTGATGAAGAGTGAATTAAAATTTTTTAGGAAAGCTGATCTAATTTTAGTATTAGCTTTAATTGTTATATTCTTTGCATTAAATAAAAATATAATTGATTACGGATTACCTTTTTTTGCACAAGAAGATGAGAATGCTTTTTTGAAAGGAACACTTTCCTATATTAGTTTTATAACGGGTATAAAAAGGGAATTAAGTGACCCTTTCTTAGGACCGTTAATGAATCTTTTTTTAACACTTAAACTTTTATTCATAAATGAAATTATATTAAATTTAACCAGTATATCTGACTTAAAATTAAAAGCTTACAGTGATCCTTCGATTTTAATTATTTATGGTAGATATTGTAGTTTAATAGTAACTTCATTTTGTCTATTTATTTTGTATTTAATTTTAAAAAAATTAAAAATAAATTTCCTAGTTTACTTTCCGCTATTAATATCCTTGTCATTTTCTTTGTTTACAATCTCTATATCACTAGTTAATGGAAAAAATTCTTATTATCTTTTATTCTTTCTATCGCAACTTTATTTTTTTATAAAATATTATAATAAAATAGAAAAATTTAATAAAAATTCTTATTTTATTCTTGCGTTTTTAGGTGCCTTAGCATGGGGCATAAATTACTGGAGTTCTATAGTTTCTATTTATGGGATTATTATTCTTCATTTAAAAAAATTTAATTTTAAAAATACACACTATTTAATAATTTTTGTATTAATTTTTACTTTAATTGGAGTAATTCCAGGTTTATTTTTAGAAGATAATTTTTTCTTAAAATATCTCGTTAAAACATATCAAACAGAAAATTTTATTAAGTTTTTTTTTAACGATTTTTTTAAAAAGTTTTTGTCCTCATTTCAAATAATTTTAAATACAGAAGTTTTTGTGTATATTTTTTTGATTTTATTTGTAGTTAGTTTAGCTAGTCAATTAAAAAATAAAAGACTAGTTATAGTATTCTCTTTTCTCATTCTAGAACCTTTAATGATATTTGCTATTTCGGGAGAGGAAGCTATTCCACAAATTAGATATTTTTCAGGATCAATTTGTCTAATTTTTATTTTAACAGCATTAATTATTCAAGATTTTTTAAAAAAAATTAGTCCTAAAATTATTATTGTTCTATTTCTTATAATAAACGCTGGAATAATATTAGATAAAACTCAAATTTATTTTAAAATAAATAAACTAGTTAAAGAAAATCATTCTTTTGTTGATTTTTACAATAAAAATAATTTTATAAACACTAAAACTTTATATTTAGTACCTACGTTAGATACCAGAAAAAATTTTGATAATTTGAATTTTTATAAAGCCCTGCACGAAAAAAAAATTATCGAGAATATACTTTTTGAAAAGGATAATTATTTATCAATTATAAAAAAAATTGAAAAAGATAGAAATTCACAATTAAAATTTAAAAACTCAAAAACAATAAATCTTCACGTTTTTAATATAAATTTATTTAAAATTAATAATTTGGATAATTTTTTTTTGCAGGCCAAAGAAAATTACGAATATGTATCTATACAAGAAAACGGATATAATGATTTAGATTTGTATAATTATATCAGAAAAAATTTTCAAAAAATTTATGTGCAAAGTGATATTCCAAATCTAAACTATAATAATGGATTAAGAGACATAATTAGATATATTTATAAAGGAAATGACATAAAAGATTTAGATAATTTTATTTTAGGTAATAATTATTCTTTATATAAATTAAATTAACTTCTAATAAATAATTAAAATCATTTATACTTTCTATCGTAGTATTCTAAGGTCATTGATAACCCTTTTTTAATATCTATCTTTGGTTTCCAATTTAATATTTTTTTTATCTTTGAAACATTTGGATAAATTTCTTTTTTTTCATCTTTTCTAAGTTTAACTTTTCCATAAATTGGTTTGCCTTTTTTATAGTGTTTTTTTATGTAATTAATCAGGTATTTAATTGAGATCTTTTTTCCACTACCTAAATTAAAAATATGGCCAATCGCTTTAGAATTATTAATAGCCTTTGAGACCGCATCTACAAGATCATCAATATATAAATAATCTCTTATTTGGTTACCATCAATACAATTAAACTTTTCATCAAAACGACATGCCTTTGACGCAATTGGTATTAATCTGTTAGTTTCTTGTAACGGTCCGTAAATTTGATATGCTCTGAAAACAATCATAGGAAAACCATGTTGTTTGAAAGACTGAACTAAAAAGTTTGTACATTTTAATTTATCTTTTCCATAATTGGTCTCGGGTTTACATTTGAAGTTTTCTCTTTGTGGTGAATTTTTACCTCCGTACTCGGCGCTAGTGCCTAAATTTAAAAAAGCTTTTATTTCACTATCTTTAAAATACAAAAATATATTTTTAATTATTTTAAAGTTATGTTGCTTGTACTTTGCTTTATTATTATTATTTATATAACCTGATGCGTTAATCAGATAATCATAATTTTTTTTTAGTACCTTATAATTTTCAATTTTTTCTAAATTTAATTTTTTGTAACAAACACCTTTTATATATTTCTCTCTCCTTGGAAATTTTTTTGAAATACTGGTAACTTTCCAACCTTTTTTTATGAATTTTCTTGATAAGTGATAACCAATAAAACCCGTCCCTCCAAAAATTAAAACTTTTGTTACACTTTTTTTTTCCATTAATTAAGTCTTTGGAATCCAGATATTGCAGTTGGGGATTTTAAAACTTTGTTTATGTTTAACTTTTTATTTTCACATAATTTAATTATTTTAAATATTTTTTTCATACATAAAAAATATTTGTTTAATAAGATGTTTGTATGTTTCACAGAGGGATAAAATACATTAGATCCCAAAATATTTTTTTTTAATAATTCCTGACTTATTAGGGTTTTGTATTTTTGCCAATCATTTGATGGAATTAAAAACGATGGTAGTGAGTCCATTCCCTGTACTTTAATTTTAATATGATTTTTTTTAGCAACACTTATCCAAAATTTTTTTATTTTTTTTCCAATATAATTTATTTTTTCCCAGGATCTAATTTTCTTCATTTCATTAATTGTGGCTAAAGCTGCTATATATCCTATTTTTTCTGTCCAAAAAGTACTACTTATAAAACTTTTATCGGCCATATTCATAATTTCTTTTTTTCCAATAATTGCATTTATTGCATATCCATTACCTATTGCTTTACCAAATATTGCTAAATCAGGATTTATTCCAAAAATTTTGTGCAACCCCCCATATGCACCTCTAAAACCAGTAGTGCACTCGTCAAAAATTAAAACTATATTATTTTTTGTTGCAATTTCTCTTACTTTTTTTAAAAAATTATTTTTTGGCAATATGTTTCTTACAACTTCCATTTTAATTACACCAATATTTTTTTCTCTAATAATTTTTTTTAAATAATTAAAATCATTATATCTAAAGGGGTGTACGGTGCCCTTTAATTTTTTTGGTACTCCTTCAATAGCAAGATTAGGTAATAAATGTGTCTCAAGATTTTTTTTATTTGTTAAATTTGATGAAAGATACCAATCGTGCCATCCATGGTATCCGCATACAGCTATATTGTCTTTTTTTGTAAAAGCTCTGGCCAGCCTAATTGCTATTGAGTTTGCTTCACCGCCAGTTCTAGCAAATCTAGCCATGTCTGCCCATTTATGAATTTCAATTAATTTTTCAGCCAAAAAAATTTCATATTTGCTGTTTAATGTACTCATATTTGAATTTTTAATTGATTTTATAACTTGATTGTCTATCTTTGGATTAGCATAGCCAAGTATATTTGTTCCAACACCCATAAAAGACATATCAAGATATTTTTTATTTTCTAAATCCCAAATATGGCATCCTTTTGCCTTCGTAAAATAAGATGGCCATTTTTTTGGAAGAAATAAATCTGGATTTTTTGAAAAAAGCATGGTTCCACCTGGAATAATATTTTTTGCCCTTAACCACATTTTTTGTCCTAAAGGCATTGATGCACCCTCATCTCTTTTGATCAATTCTTGATTTAAAGAGGACATTTTTTTTATTTTTTGAGACTTAATCAATTTTTCCCATTTAAAATTATTGTTAAAGTTTTTAAAAACGTATTCTACAAGTTGCATATCATTTTTTTGATCAACAGTGAATCTAAGGTCTGATAAATTTTTATTATGTTCTAGGTTAAACTTTTTGAATTTTTTTCTTCTTTTTATATAAGGTGTAACATGCTCTGTATCATAACTGTTTTTAGCATTTTTATTAGCATTCTTGAGAGCTTTAAACGTAAAAACTTCAACATCTAAACCATCTGGATATGTAGGCTCCAGTGTATTGCTAGCATAATCTAATTTTTTAGTAATTAGAATATTTATAAGTCTATCAATTAGTGCAGGATCTGAAAAAGGACAATCTGAAGTAATTCTTACTATAACATCCAATCTAAATTTTTTTGCCGCATGATAGTATCTTTTTAAAACGTTTTGTTCATGACCTTTGTAGATTTTACATCCATTTTTTTTTAGTATTTTTTCAAGTTCGCTATTTTCTTTATTATTTGGTATTGCTACAATTAATATATTTTTTAATTTAGATTTTTTTAATCTATCTAAAATTTTAATAATTAGAGGCTTATTAAGAATTGGATACAAAACCTTTTTTGGAAACCGAGTGGAGTTTTCTCTAGCTTGTACAATTATCCCTGTTTTTAATTTTTTTACCATGTCCTTGGATCTATTATTTCTTTATCGTGTATAGATAACGCCTTATAATTATCTATTAAATAGGAATTATCATTACATCTTATTATTTGCTTTAATTCATCAGCACTATCAATACCAACTACTAATTTGTCAATCTCCTTAATGCTATTAGCTAAATTTAATAATACACACAATTTTCTAATCTTTTTCTTTTTGCAAATTGTGTCAATGTTTTTCATTTTTTCCTTTATAGCGTTTCCTAGTTTAGTTTTTTTGTATTTTAATAACATTCCTTGTAGAAAAATAGATCTTGCGTGAATTTCAATGCCTTTTTTTTTTATAGTTTTTAAAAAATTTTTTTTTAAAAAATTTTGATTAAGAATATTTACAGGCAATTGTACTACATCGGGTTTGAAGAATTTAAGAATTTTTTTTTAATTCTTCAACCTCATAGACGGATACTCCAATTTTTTTAATTCTGTTCTGTTTTTTTAAAGAGTTTAAAGTTTTCAAAATCGTATTTTTTTTTCGAGAAAATAAATCATCTGTATTATGGATTAAATAAGCATAAATAGATTTCTTTTTTAAGTTACTAAGAGTTTTATTTAAATGTTCGACAATGAATTTTTTTGTATTTTCGTTTTCTCTTATTTTTGGAAACTTGGAAATAATTTCGAAATCTTTAATTTGATTTTCACCCAAAACTTTTTCACTTTTACCATAACTACTTGCTGTATCTATAAAATTAATTCCATTTTTTTTTGCAAAATTTAAAACATATTTGATATATTTATTTTTTAAACTTTTTTTTCTATATCCGTACATGTTATTAAAATTGGCAGATCCCAAGATTATTTTTGAAGGCAAAGTCCTTCTAATCAGGAATATTTTACCTTTACTATATTTAAACCTTCTAAATCCTAAATCAGAATAAAGCTTTATGGCATTTTTATTCAAATGAGTAACTGAAACAATAAAATTTTTTATGCTATATCTATTTTCTATAAAGCTCATAGATTTTGATAAAACTTCACTACCAATTCCTTTTCCTCTATATTTTTTATCACCTATCAATATTCCCCATATAGCAGTTTTTGAATTAAGGTAAATATTTTCAAATTTTAAATTTCCAATATGCTTTCCATTAAAAAAAATACCAAAAAAAATTAAATTTTTTTTTTTAATCATTTTTTTGTAATAATCTTTTAATTCCTTAATATTATCAAAATGAATATTTACTAATTTTTTTTTTAAGCTAGGATCTTTTAACCATGATAAATAATTATTGTTGATATTTTTCAATCTTAGTTTTTTTAACACAACATTTTTATTTATAATAATTTTGTTAAGCATCTTTTTATTAATGAAAAATATAACTTAAAAAAATCGATCTAAAGATTTTAAAATTTCCAGAAATGATGTTTCCAAATTTAGAGTTTCCCTCTCTCTTTGTGGATTTTATGTTTACATTTATAAATTTTAATTTTTTGTCTATTAAAGATAGAGATAAGTCGGTGCCAACAGAGTTGTATCTTTGAAAAAAATTAAATTCTTTTAATTTTTTTAAGTTATATCCCTTAAATCCACAAAATGGGTCTTCTATTCCCCATTTATTTTTAAAAATAACTTTACCTAATTTTTCTGAAAATCTGACTATATGGGACCTATTCCCTATAACTAAATCATAACCTAATTGGATTAATTTAATAAATTTTGTGCAGTCAGAGGCATGATGCTCACCATCTGCATCAAAAGTAATCGCATAATCATAGCCTAGTTCAATAGCTTTCATTATGCCAACGTATAAAGTATTTTCATATCCTAAGTTTTTCTTATTTTTAATTAAAGTTACATTATTTTTTTTTGCTATATTGTAAGTATTATCTGAACTATTATCATCTACTATAATCACGTCAGAATAGTTTTTTAAATCCTTTATTACATCCGAAATAGTTTTTTCCTCATTAAAAGCAGGTACAACTATTGCTATTTTAAATCTTTCCATTTTATGACATCGCCTTTTTCAATATTTTTTTTGAGTATTTTTCCAGTAACTCTATTTATTTCAAAGGGCAATATTCCATTTTTAGGACATGGTCTTAAACTGATTAAATTTGATGATTTTAATTTAGAACCTTTTGTTAGTTTTGTTTTTGATCTAATTGCTCTTCTTTGTAAAATAACTGTCTCAATCTCATTTTTTTCAACAATTTTTTTTCCTGATCCCAAACTGCTCTCTAATTCTCGACTTCTTTCGATCATCTCCTTCCAAGATTTCGGATTCATTGAAAATTTGTGATCTGGGCCCTCCTCGTAATTATTATCAGTAAAATGTTTTTCAATCATCCTAGCACCTAGAGCGATAGCTCCAAGAACGGTAGCATGTCCCTCGGTATGATCGCTTAAACCTAATAAAATTTTCGGATATCGTTTTTTGAAAGTTTTTAAAACATTTAAATTTATATATTTTAAGTTACTTTTTTCAGCAGTATAATTGGTATTGCATTGCATTAAACATAGATTTTTATTTTTTTTTAAAATTTCTTTAATCGCTCTATCAACATCTTTTAGTGTAGATGCTCCTGATGCAAGAATCACAGGTTTGTTTTTTTTTGCAATTTTATTAATTATTTCTAAATAGGTAATATCTCCTGAGCCTATCTTGTAAGCTGGCACATACTTGTCAACATGATCTACAAGATCTAAATCATATGGACTCGTGAAAAAAATTATTCCACATTTGTCACATTCTTTTTTAAGTTTTTCAGTCCACTCTAGGTTTATAGATGCATCTTTGTAAACCTCATAAACACTTTTTTTCCATTTAGATTGATGGGATTTTTTGGATTTGAGTTTTTTAAACCCAAAATCACTTACAATTGTTTCAGCTTTAAAATGCTGGAACTTTGCTGCATCTGCCCCGTTTTCAGCAGACAAATGTATCAAGTCAATAGCTTTGTTTAAATTACCGTCATGATTTGCGGCTATATCTGCAATAAAAAAAGTAGGGTAATTTTCTCCAATTTTTTTATTTTTAATCCTCATTTCAAATTTAATTCTTTAGCCTCTTTTTCAATGATTCTTTTTAACATCTTTATATTTAATTTTTCCTCATTATTACCGCTATCATAACTAAAGCCATCAGAGCACTTTTTTCCACCAAATTTTTTTAAATATTTTTCTTTGTTCCAATAAAAGAACTCTGAATTAGAAGTTATTACATAGTAATTTTTATATGCGATAGTATTTTTAGATTCATGTACCGATATGAGTTCTTCATGTAATTTTTCACCAGGTTTGATGCCTATGAATTTAATCTTAGATTTTGAGGAGATTGCTCTTGCAAAATCAATTACTCTAAACGAGGGGATTTTTGGAACAAAAATCTCTCCTCCAACCATGTTATTTATAACTTTAACTACTAATTGAACACTCTCTTTTAGCGTAATATTAAACCTAGTCATTCTTTTATCAGTAATAGTGATTAAATTATTTTTTGCTCCTTTAAAAAATAAAGGTAAAATTGAACCTTTGCTACCTAAAACGTTTCCATATCTTACTACAGAAAATTTATTTTTGCTTTTACCTGCATAATTATTTGCAGCGATAAATAACTTGTCAGAGGTAAGTTTGCTAGCGCCATATATATTTACAGGTGATGATGCTTTATCGGTAGAAAGAGCAATTACCTTCTTTACATTATTTTTTAAACATGCATCAATTACATTTTGTGCACCAATTATATTTGTTTTTACAACTTCAAAAGGATTATATTCAGCGATGAGCACATGTTTCATTGCAGCAGTATGAATTAAAATGTCTACGTTCTTTGTTGCAAATTCTACCCTTTGCAAGTCTCTAACATCACCTACGAAAAATCTTAATTTTTTTCTGAATTTTTGCAGTTTTTTTTCCATCAAAAATTGTTTCTGTTCGTCCCTACTAAATATCATTACTTTTTTTGGATTATAATTTTTTAATAAATATTCAACAAATATAGAACCAAAAGATCCTGTTCCACCTGTGACTAATATATTTTTATTGTTTATCATTTAATTAAAGTCTTCTTATATAAGTATTTTGGTTTAGTTAACATAATTTTTTAAATATTCATCTGGTGTTAAAATTTTATTGATTTTTCCATCTGACATTTCAATTATTTCATCGCAATTTTCAATAGTTTTAAGACGGTGAGCTATTATAATAACTGTCTTATTCTTTTTTATTGAAATAATTGTTTTTAGTATTTCATTTTCAGTTTGATAATCTAGAGAACTTGTAGCTTCATCTAAACAAAGAATTTCTGGATCGGAATATAATGCTCTTGCAATTCCAATTCTTTGTATTTGGCCTCCAGACAATTTGATACCCTTTTCACCAACAATTGTTTCGATGCCTTCTGGTAGGTTGTCCACAAATTTTTTTAAGTTTGCTTTCTTCAATGCGTCTTCTATCCACTCTTTATTGATTTCATCTTTCTCAACTCCTAAGGCAATGTTATTTTGAATTGAATCGTCAATTAAAGTGACATTTTGAGATATGTAGCCAATTTTGCGGTGCCAACCTTTTTGATTCAAATTAAAAGTAAAATCTTTGTTATCAATAAGTATTTTACCACTTGTGGGTTTTAGTAATCCTAAAAAAATGTCTAATAACGTAGTTTTACCAGAGCCAGTTTTACCTACTATACCTATAGACTGATTTTTATTTATTTTAAAACACAAAGATTTTAATACATGTTTTTTGTATCCTTGAAATTTATAACTTACATTAGAAAATTCAATGGTGTTATCAAAAATGACTTCTTTATTTATATCTTTTACGATTTGTTTATTTAAATTAAAAAATTTGTATATATTTTCTGATGGGGTTTTTGCAAACTTAATTGTTTGATATGAAGTAGATAGTCTAATTAATCCAGGAATAATTCTTATCAATATTGTTCCAAGAAATATTAATTTTGAAAAGAAATTTTTGTCAACTGATTGAAAGTTATAATAATAAAAAAAATAAATTATAAATAAAATGATTATTAGCTGTTCTATTAGTATTTTTGGCAAAGACCTATAAAAACTAGCGTGCATAGATGCATTAGTTACTAAATTAACAAATTTTTTAAATTTTCTGAAAAAAAAGTCTATTTTTTTTTTTAAAATAATATCTTTTATGTTATCAAATGGCTGGGTAATAGACTTTATTCTTTTTGTCTCAAATTGGTATCTTACTTCTCCCCATTTTTCTACAACACTTCTGGTTAAATACAATGTAATTCCAACTATCCCAAGTGTAGTTATTAATGCAACACCAGCTATGACACCGTAAAAAAAGATTAAAAAAGAAATTAGACCAATGAGTGTAATGGTCTCCATTATAATTATTACAGATGGAGTAAAAAGATTCTTTATTAATCCTGAGGGTTCAGAATTAATATCTCTGATCAAGTCTGAGGATTTTATATTAAAGTAAAATTCATAAGGTTGATTAATAAATACTCTATATAACGAAAGTGAAAGATGAGTTATTAAATCTTTTGCGAACTTTTGATTTACCCATTGGAAAGTCATTAGAAAAATATTTTTAATAGTAAAAACTAAAAATAAACTTATTAAAGAAAAAAAAATTAGATCATTATGATTTTCAAATTGAATATTTACTATATTTACCTCATTCAAAAAATCGTTAACTTTTAATAAATATTCTTGATTAAATATAATTGTGAAAATAGGTAAAATTGAACCAATGCTTAGTAATTCAATGAATGACACAGAAAACATAAACAAAAACATAAGTATCATTTTTATTTTTAATTGCTTGTTAAAAATCTTTAAAATTTTATATTGGAACATATCAACTATTAATATTTCAATTTTTTTAAACTTTATTATTTATCATTTAGCTCTTTTTTTAATTCCTCGTATTCTTTCATTCTTCTCTTCATGAAATTTATTGTAAGCTTGGCTTTTTTTGCAATTCCTTTTGGAGTCAGAACGTAAATATAATTTATTTTATTTTTATTATTCCTAAAATTTTTAATTTTGACTAAACCTTTTAATTTTAATGCATTTAGACAATAATTTAATTTACCGAGGCTAAAGCCTAATTCATTTGCAAGCTTTCTCTGAGAAAAATTTGGTCTATTTTTAATTTTTCTTAATATATTAAAGTAATCTTGGTCATATTCCATAATGTTCAATAGATGAACATCAAAAGTGTTCATTTTATGAACAAAGTTTTAAAATATATACAAAATGTCTAGATTACAGTAAAATCAAATTATAATAACGCTGATGGGTGGTAAAAAATTCATTTTTATAAACAAATCTTTTTTGATTAAAGACAAAATAAATAAAAAAAAATTAAACCAATCTATTTTATTTATCTTGAATAAAAGTAACTTGAAGAAAGATTTCATTAATGCTGCTATTAAAAGGCATAAAGTAATAGAGATAAATTTACCTAAAAATTTTGATACTGATATTATTTTTAAGACCAATTTCAACAAAGATCTTAAATTTATAAATTTAAGTGACTCCAAAATATTTTACAAAAAGGGAATATTTGGTATTTCTTTTCTAAAAAAAATTAAAGATTTTAAACTTAATGAAATTAAGTTTTTTCCTAGAACATACCTATACAAAGGTATGATTTTTCAGCAAATAGCAAAAGGTTATTTTATTAGACCAAATAAATTTCCAGATTTTAAGGAAAGCTTTTTTAAAGATTTTTCAAAATTTATAAATATTCTTTCATCACTAAACAACAAGAAGATTAAGGTAAATAGATTTGTTAAAAACTTTAAGAATATAAAGGTAAAAGATGATTTAAATATTAAAATATTAAATATGTGTATTTTAATATTAAAAAGAAAAATACAGAGTTCAATAAATTTATCTTTAACTCATGGAGATTTAAAATTTGAACACATGTACTTCTTAAATAACAAACTAGAGTTTGTGATAGATTGGGAAAATATTGGTATTAGATCAGTTTATTTTGATATATTTAATTTTTTTACGCCTTGGTTTGTAAAACGTTCCTATAAGTACAAAAAGTTGAAAAAATTTGTTTTAAATTTTATGGATTTTTACACACCCAAATTAAGTGAGAACTTGAGAAATAATTTTGATTTTTATTTTGCAGCTTTTGCATTGGAAAGATATATACGTCTTCATCAAAGCAGAACTGTTGAATTCGATATAAGAGCAGCTTATAAAAGATACTACTTTTTGTTTAATAAGATGATAAGAGAGATAAGTAATGAACACTAAAATATCTAAATATTACAATAAAAAACAGGCTGAAGAATATGAGACACGAAGAAATAAACCTATTTGGAAAGCTGAAACTGATTTTTTTAAATTATTAATAAAAAGAATCTCAAGTGAATCTAACGGTAAATTAAATTTATTAGATATTCCTGTTGGAACTGGTAGATGGATACCTTTAGTCCAAAAAATTGCAACGAAATACATTGGGGTGGACGTTTCAGCTAACATGATAGATCAAGCTCAGCAAAAATTAGAAGGATGTTCAAATGAGTTCAAAAAGTCTTCAAGATTTATAAATACTTCAATTGAAAAATTGCCTCTAAGCTTGAACGGAAAATTTGATCTTATTATTATGACTAAATTTTTACCTCATTTTTCAATTAATGAGATAAAAACCATGATGAATATATTAACTAATTATTTGCAAGGTGAACTAATTATCTCTTTAAGAGTTTCGGGTAAGAAATCAAATATTTTTTTTGAAATTATTGAATTAATTACAAAATCCCCAATTGGTGCTATTAAAAGATATTTAAAATGTGGAAAATTAACTTATACAAAAATAGAAAATGATTATAACAGAGTTTTTCATAAGACTGGCTTCAAAATTATAAGTAAAAATTTAGTATTTAGTGATAAATATTCAAGATATGAATACTGGGTTTTGAAGGTGAAATAAAAATAATAATTATGTTCATCTAATAATTTTTTTTTAACTTTTATTAGACTTAAGATATTATTTAAGCTAAATTAATAAATGTGTCTCTTTTTTTCATAGCAGAAATAGGAATTAACCATAATGGTGATATGAAAATTTGCAAACAGTTAATAGATTTAGCTGTTACAGCAGGGTGTGATGCAGTTAAATTTCAAAAAAGAGATATTCAAAGTGTTTACAGTCAAGAATTTTTAAATAGCTTTAGAGAAAGTCCTTGGGGCAAGACTCAAAGAGATCAAAAAATGGGCCTAGAATTTAGTAAAGAACAATACCAAGAAATAGACAGCTACTGTAAGAAAAAAAATATTGAATGGTTTGCATCAGCTTGGGATTTGAGGAGTCAAATTTTTTTGAGAGATTTTAATTGTAAGTATAATAAAATTGCATCAGCAATGTTAGTCCATAAGGAGTTGTTAAAAATAGTTGCTGATGAAAAAAAACACACCTTCATATCTACTGGATTGAGTACAATGAAAAACATTGAGGAAGCTGTAGATATCTTTAGAGCCAAGAACTGTCCTTTTGAGCTTATGCACTGCGTCTCTACTTATCCAATGAAGGATACGGATGCAAACTTAAAAACAATTATTACTCTAAGAGAAAAATTCAAATGTAATGTGGGATATAGTGGTCATGAAACAGGGCTTGCAATATCTTATGCGGCAGCTGCTTTGGGAGTAACATCACTTGAGAGACATATAACTTTAAATAGAGCAATGTATGGTTCAGACCAAGCAGCTTCTTTGGCGCCACCTGGACTAAAAAAAATAGTACCAGAGGTCAGAAAAATTCAAAAAGCCCTAGGAGATGGTGTAAAAAAAGTTCTAGAGGACGAAATACCAATTGCAAATAAGTTAAGAGAACGATTGAAATAAAATAACCAAAATAAATATACAATGAAGATTGTTTCATTAATACCGGCAAGAAAGGGAAGCAAAGGTATACCAAATAAGAACTTAATAAACTTATGTGGCAAACCTTTAATTTATTATTCTATTAAAGCGTCTAAAAGATCTTTAGTGAATGAAACTTGGGTAAGTTCCGACTCAGATAAAATTTTGAAAATTTCTAAAAATTTTGGAGCAAAAACTTTAAAAAGACCTTTAAAATTATCTGGCGATAGTGCTACGAGTGAGACTGCATTATTACATTTTGCTAATAGTATTGATTTTGATATTTTGGTTTTTATTCAATGCACCGCGCCATTGATTAAATCTAAGGATATAAATCAGGGTATAAAAAAAATGAGAAAGTTTGACTCAGTGGTGTCAATTTCTGAAACAAGTCAAATGTTTTGGGATGAGAATGGACCATTATACAATATCAAAAAACGGACTAGAAGACAGAATAGTGTTAAAAGATATTTGGAGACAGGTAGCTTTTTTATCACCTCAAAAAAAAACTTATTGAAATACAAAAATAGATTATCAGGAAAGATAGGTTTTGTAAAAATTCCTAAAGTAAGATCTTTTGATATAGATGGGTATGAAGATTTAAAAATAGTTAAAACAATAATAAACTCTAAAATTCATAATCAATGAACAAAACTTTTTTGATTACAGGCGCTTCCTCTGGATTAGGGGAAATTTTTTGTAGATTAGTATATGATATGGCAGAGAATTTAATAATTGTAGGAAGAAACAAAAGGAAATTATTGAAACTAAAGAAGAAAATTATCAATTTAAATCCAAAAATCAAAATAATCATCATTCACTCAGATTTATCAGAAAAAATAGGAGTTCTAAATTTATTTAAAGAATTTGAGAAACAAAAAATTACAAAGGTTGTCGATGTGCTAGTTAATTCTGCAGCAAATTTCACAGTAAAAAAAATAGAAAAGATTTCCACAAAACAAATACAAAAAGATTTTCAATTAAACGTTATGTCCCCATTTATGATTTCTAAATATTTTGGTTTAAAAATGAAAAAAAAAGGGAGGGGTATAATATTTAACATTGGCTCATCTTCTTCTTATGATTGTTCAAAAAATACTTCCATATATTGTTCTACAAAACACGCTTTATTAGGAATGTCCAAAGCATTTAATGCTGAATGGCAAGCAAATGGAGTAAAATCAATCTTTATAGCCCCAGGTTCAATGAAGACTCCCATGGGCAGAAAAGTCAGAGATCAAGATTTTAACACTTTTATAGACCCATATAAAGTAGCAAAAATTATGAAAAATTTGTTAAATAAAAAAAAGAGCAAGTTTGTTCATGAAATAAAAATTAAAAGGGAAATTTACAGATGAGTATCAAAATTAATTTAAAAGGTAAAAATGTATTAATTACCGGGGCTAATGGAGACATTGGTTGTAAAATTGTTTTAAGATATTTAGAAGCTGGAGCAAAATGTATATGCTTAGATAACAGCTTTAATAAATTAAAAAAATTAACAAATAATAAAGTTGTGTCTAAACAAATTATTTTTTTAAAAATCAACCTTCAGCATAAAAAGCTTATTAAAAATTTTGTAGGAAAACTTCCAAAGAATACAATGATAGATATATTAATAAATAACGCAGGTTTTACTAAATCAAATAATTTTATAAATTATAGATTGGAAGATTGGGAAAAAACTTTAAGAATTAACCTAACTGCGCCTTTCTTAATTTCACAAATAATTTCCAAAAATTTTATGCACAAAGGTGGATGTATAATTAATATAACAAGTTTAGCTGCTGAGCAAGGATTTCCAGAAAATGCTGCCTACGTAGCCTCAAAAGGAGGTTTAAAACAGCTAACTAAAGCAATGGCTTTAGATTTAGCTTATAAAAACATAAGAGTAAACTCAATTGGTCCCGGCTATGTAAAAACTAAAATGACTAAAAAAAGTTGGCAAAATAAAAAAAAGAAAAAAAATAGGTCAGAAAGAATTATATCAAATAGATGGGCTAATCCTGAAGACATTGCAAATACATGTATTTTTTTAGGATCAGATCTTGCTGACTACATAAATGGTCAAGAAATTTATGTTGACGGGGGTTGGTTGTCAAAAGGCCTTAAGAATGACAAAGAATGAACTTTACAAGTTGTCTTTGAAAAATGTTAAAGACAAACACAAGATTGATATTAAATTAGTTAAAATTTTAAAATACAATATCTATAAAATTGTTAAGAATTTTGACGGTTATTTAATTCATAAATGTAATTTTTTTAAAAATTTTAATGGAAGAGATATAGATATTTTATATTTTAAAGAAAAATCTTTAAATAAAATAATTGACAACTCAATCGTTAGAAATCTAGAAAATAATGCTTTTAGAATTCATTTAAGCAATTTAAAAAATAAAAACTTTATTAGTTTAGATGTAGAAAACATATCTCATTTTCCTGATAATATAAATAAAATTTATACGTTAAATTTCAATAAAAAAAAATTTTGTAAACGTACAAATTTGAATCATTTAGACAATAAAAGTATAGTTTTTTATAAATTAATTAAATATTTTTATTTTGGCACAATTCATTCTTTTGGCCAGTTATCTTACTTAAAAAAAGATATTAAAAAACTAAATAAAATTGACCTAAAATTAATTGTGAACTCAATAAAGAATTCTATTCCGAAAGAACAAGAGATAATAGAAAAATTTATTTTTTGGAATTTTGATAAATTTATTAAGAATAAAGAAACAAAAAATTTTTTTTTATGTAAGAGAAAAATAAGGCATGAAAAGAGAAGAGTATTTGCAGGAAAATTAAAATTTAGAAATGTAATTTTTTCAAAAAAATTTATTTGTGCTTTTATTTTTGGAACTTTTAGGAAATGGAAAATCACACATAATGCAATGCCAGCTATTTCTATTGTTGGAAATGATGGCAGCGGCAAGTCTACAGTTGTTAACTATATTAGGAAAAACTTCAGCAAGATGGACCCTTTAATTTTTGATATGAAATCAAATGTTCCTTTTTTTTCTTTCACATTTAAAATAAGAACTTTTTTAAAAAAGATTAAAAAATCTAATAAGTTAAATAATATTTATTATTTAAGTACAATTATCTCATTTTTGGGAGAACTGATAGATATTGCAGATAAATATTTAAAATATAAAATTGGAATGGCTTGGGCAGATGCTGGTTATGGTTTAACACTTTTTGAGAGATATCCTACAGATAGAATTAGAGGTGAGTTTCCTAATACCAAAAATAAGTTTATACCTTTAGAGCAATTTTTTCCATTACCTGATGGTTTGGTATATCTAGATGTTCTTCCAAAAGACTCTCTTATTAGAAAAAAAAAAGATAACCATACTCTGGATGAAATGAAAAGTAAGAGGAGTAATTACTTATCGTTAATTAAAGAATTTGATGAAAAACAGTTTTTATCACCAAAAATAAATTTAGACAAAAAAATTTTAAATATTAAAAATTATATTTTTAAAATATATAATAAAAAAAATAATCAAATTAAAAAAAATGGAAAAGTTAAGCGAATGATTTGGAAAAAAAACTTTAAAAGAAAACTTGCTGGAAAAAATTTAAACAAATCTCAAAAAGAAGGATTTTTTGACTAATATTTTAGATAAAAATAAATTCAAAATTTTTTATATTTCTCCAAAAGAAATTAAATATTGTATTTTTCCCTCTAAATACTGCGATTATACTCAGTATGGCTTAAAAAAAAATCATCCTCATGCAGGTAAAGATAGAGGTGTATTTAGAGAAGACCCCAAAGGTTTCATAAAGATAAATAGTTCAAATTGGGATAACAAACCAGGTGTATTATTTGCAAGTCTTCTTGAGTACAAAGCGTTACTAAATCATTTCAAGGGAAAACAAAATTGGAAACATTCAAAATTTGCAAAGAGATATGTAAATTATGTTAAAATTAATAAAATTAAAGATAGAGGTTTAGATTATAAAAACATATCTAAATTTTTAATTGAAAGAGAAAAGCAAATAAATCGGCTATTCGACTCAATTAAAAAAGATAGTATTTATCCTACAGACATAAAGAAAAATAAAAAATTATTTTTGGATAATATTTCTGTTGTTTTGACAAAAAACAATAAATTATATTTTAACAATCGCGGTCATCACAGACTATCGATAGCTAAAATAATAGGTTTAGAAAAAGTTCCAGTTAAAATAAGCGTAGCAAAATCAGAAGAGGAATTAAAAAAATTTCTATTTAAAATCAGAAATTGAATGATTTACTTTTAATTACTCAAAAAATTTAAATATTTCTGCGAAATATTCTTTGTATTACCGAGATAATATTCAATTGTTTTTTGATGCTTTTGATTTTTTAGCGGGAAAGTTGCATATTTATTTGTTAACTTTAATATATTTTTTTTCATATATTTTTCAGATGTATAAATTATTTCCTTATTAAATTTATATAAGTATTTTTTTAACTTTCTTCTTTTTTCAAAAAATGGAACCATAACATATTTACCATTTACCAAAGCTTCAATAGTTGATGCCGAATTGTGACCTATTATTATGTCTGCTTGATTTATGTACTTATGTGCAGTGCCGGTTTTAAAAATTTTAATATCTTTACTAATATTTTTTGGTAATTGGTCTATAGAGTTACTTTTAACTTTAATCATTATTTTTAGACTCCTGTTTTTTGACAACTCGTTTAAAATTTGAATGACTTTCCTATAAGTAAAATTCCAATTTAAATTTTTATTTTTTTGTTGCCTTGGTATTCCTCTTTTATTACTGAATGACAAAAATAATAAAGAATTTATTTTTTTTTTATATTTTTTCTTTATTACATAATCACAAACTCTTGGACAACCGTTAATTGTGATTTTTTTACTATTTGATTTTTCAATTTCTACAAACATTTTTTTTACTAACTTGTTGTACACAGAAATATTTGAAAAATAATTGAAAACTTTTTTAAACTTAACGCCCCAGGTTTTTGCTTCAAGTTTGGCTTCAAGGTCAGTTTTAATTCCTTCTTTATGCCATAATTTTACAGGTACATTATTTTTTTTACAAGCTGAGTAAAGCGCAATTTCAGCAAAATATGTATAATTAAAAGTTACAAAATTTATAGATTTATTTTTAAAAAATTTTTTTAAATTATAAATTACATCCCCCCAAAAAATTTCATGATTATTTCTATCAATTTTATTTTGTCTAAAATAATCTTTTTCATAAATTGGTGGGTCTAAATAATTAAGAAAAATCTTTTTTTGATATGAGAAATA
>MDTB01163372.1_pt1 | contig 21798 bp, 21 predicted proteins | sample 811161 | NCBI WGS metagenome assembly MDTB01 (sample SAMN05326650, study PRJNA326480) | marine metagenome | isolation source: seawater | place: Mediterranean Sea | collected 2009 | reverse complement strand
TTATCCTTTTACTTTAATCACAATTCGTGTCTAAAATAAAAAGAACTTTCTTGACGATTATATTTGTATTTCATATGTTTCGCAAAATCATGTTTATAAGTTTTTTACTTTAACTCATGAGTTGTATTTGAAACAAATTGATCAAAATATAAACTCAAAAAAAAATCTTAATAAGATCGATTCCACTGGTATTTTAGTATTAGAAAATGGCATTAGCTTTACAGGTCAGGGTATAGGTTTCGAAGGTGAAGTAACCGGGGAAGTTTGTTTTAATACCTCTATTACTGGTTATCAAGAAATAATAACTGACCCATCTTATTCTGATCAGATTATAAATTTTACTTTCCCTCACATTGGAAATGTAGGCACAAATAAAGAAGACAATGAAGCATCTAAAACTTGGGTTAAAGGCGTGATATTAAACACAAATATTTCTGATCCTTCAAATTATAGATCTATAAAAGATCTAAACAAGTGGCTAAAGGAAAATAAAATTGTTGGATTAATAGGTTTGGACACTAGATCTTTAACAAATTTTATTAGAGATAAAGGAGCGCCAAAAGGTACTATATCTCATGTAAAGTCAGGAATTCATGATGTTGAGAGATTAAAATCTAAATCAAAAAAGTGGAGTGGTTTACTAGGTTTGGATTTAGCTTCTAAAGTATCGTGTAAAAAAATTTACAACTGGTCTTCTCAAAAAACATGGATAAAAGAAAAAGGTTATACTAAAAATAAGGTAAGTAAGCACAAAATTATTGCTATAGATTATGGAATGAAAAACAATATATTAAGATGTTTTTCAGATTTAAATTGTAAAGTAACGGTAGTTCCAGCTAAAACAGATGCTAAAAAAATTTTATCTTTAAAACCTGACGGTGTTTTTTTGTCTAATGGTCCTGGAGATCCTGCGGCAACAGGAGAGTATGCTGTTCCAACAATAAAAAAAATAATAGATAGCAAAATACCTGTTTTTGGAATTTGTCTTGGTCACCAATTATTATCTTTAGCTTTGGGTGCAAAAACAAGTAAAATGAAGCTAGGTCACAGAGGGGCAAACCATCCAGTAAAAAATTTAGAAAACAATAAAGTGGAAATTACAAGTCAAAATCATGGTTTTAAAGTAAATGAAAAATCGATACCTAAAAATATTAAGATAACGCACACTTCGTTATTTGATAAATCTATTGAAGGAATTGAGTTAAAAAATAAAGCTGCTTTTTCTGTGCAATATCATCCAGAGTCAAGTCCAGGACCGCAGGATAGTAAATACTTGTTTGAAAAATTTATAAAATATATAAAAAAAAATGGCAAAAAGAAAAGATCTTAAAAAAATATTAATTATAGGAGCAGGTCCTATAGTAATTGGTCAAGCTTGTGAATTTGATTATTCAGGTACTCAAGCCTGTAAGGCGCTTAAAGATGAAGGCTATAAAGTTATACTTATCAATTCTAATCCAGCCACTATAATGACTGACCCAAATATTGCTGACAAAACTTATATAGAACCTATTACAACTGAAGTAATTGAAAAGATTATAATCAAAGAAAAACCATGTGCAATATTGCCTACAATGGGTGGTCAAACAGCTTTAAATAGTGCGATCGCATTAGAAAAAAAAGGCATTCTTAAAAAATATAAAGTTGAATTAATAGGCGCAGACTCAAAAGCTATTTCGAGAGCAGAAGATAGAGATCAATTTAGAAAAAATATGAGAGACATAGGTTTAAATTTACCAAAATCAGAAATAATAAATTCTGAAAAAAAAGCGAGACAAGCATTAAAAAAAATAGGATTACCAGCAATCATAAGACCGTCTTTTACTTTGGGAGGAACAGGGGGAGGAATTGCACATACTAAGGCGGAGTATTTTGACTATGTCAAATCTGGATTGTTTGAGTCTCCTAGAAATCAAGTTCTAGTAGAAGAATGTCTACTAGGTTGGAAAGAATTTGAGATGGAGGTTGTCAGAGATAAAAAAGATAATTGTATAATTGTTTGTTCAATAGAAAACGTCGATCCGATGGGTACCCACACGGGAGATTCGGTTACTGTTGCTCCTGCGCTAACATTAACAGATAAAGAATATCAAGTAATGAGAAATGCATCTATAGCATGTTTAAGAAAAATCGGTGTTGAAACAGGTGGTTCTAATGTTCAATTTGCGATCAATCCAAAAAATGGAAAGATGGTAATTATCGAGATGAATCCCAGAGTTTCAAGATCTTCAGCGCTAGCTTCGAAAGCTACAGGATTTCCAATAGCAAAAGTAGCAGCTAAATTAGCTATAGGTTATACTTTAGATGAGTTAAAAAATGAAATAACTGGCACAACTCCTGCATCTTTTGAACCAACTATTGATTACATTGTAACAAAGATTCCAAGATTTACTTTTGAAAAATTTAAAGTCGCAAAACCTTTACTTGGTACTGCTATGAAGTCTGTAGGTGAAGCAATGTCAATTGGTAGAAATTTTAAAGAATCACTTCAAAAAGCACTTATTTCTCTAGAAACTGGCTTTAGTGGGCTAGACAGTTTGACAAAAATTTCTATTAAAGAATTAAAAACTAAATTAAAGTCTAACATTCCTGACAAATTATTGTTTGTAGCGGAAGCTTATAGGAGAAAAATTTCACCAAATTTAATTTTTAATTATACAAAAATTGATCCGTGGTTTTTAAATCAAATATTAGAAATTGTAGAAGCAGAGAATAGAATTAAAAAAAACGGATTGCCTAAAAACTATAAAGATTTTGTAAATATAAAATCTCTAGGATTTTCAGATAAAAAAATTGCTGAGCTTACAAAAACTAATGTTGAATTAGTAAGCAGCAAAAGAGAGGCTTTAAAAGTTTTTCCAATTTTTAAAAAAATTGATACTTGCGCTGCTGAATTCAAATCTCAAACACCCTATATGTATTCTACTTATCAAATAACTAAATCTGATCTACCACTGTGTGAATCTGAACCTACTAATAAAAAAAAAATCATAATTTTGGGTGGAGGACCCAATAGAATAGGTCAAGGAATAGAATTTGATTATTGCTGCTGCCAAGCTAGTTTTTCTCTTAAAGAAAAAGGTTTTGAAACAATTATGGTAAATTGTAATCCTGAAACCGTTTCAACAGATTATGATACCAGTGATAGACTATATTTTGAGCCTCTAGTAGATGAGCATGTTATAAACATTATCAATAAAGAAAGTGAAAACGGTGAAGTTCTAGGAGTAATCACTCAGTTTGGAGGTCAAACTCCAATTAAATTAGCAAAAACGTTATCAAAAAAACAAATTCCGATATTGGGTACTCAATACGACTCTATAGATTTAGCTGAAGATAGAGAAAGATTTAAAAAACTTTTAATCAGAGGTAATTTTAAGCAAGCAGAAAGTGGAATTGCTTTAAACAGAAGTGAAGCTTTAAAAGTATCGGAAGATATTGGTTTTCCTATAGTGATAAGACCATCCTATGTTCTTGGAGGAAGAGGAATGGAGATTATTCATGATGAAAATCAATTAAAAAAATACATTGATGAAGCTGTAAAAGTATCTGGAAATAATCCAGTATTAATTGATAGATTTTTAAATGATGCTATAGAAGTTGACGTAGATGCAGTTTGCGATGGAAACGATGTTTTTGTAGCTGGAATAATGGAACACATAGAAGAAGCAGGTATACATTCTGGCGATTCCGCATGTTCAATCCCACCTTATACTTTAAAAAAAGAAATAATTGATCAAATTAAAGATCAAACAAGAAAATTGGCTTTTGACTTAAATGTTGTAGGGTTGGTTAATATACAGTTTGCTATTAAAGGATCAGAAATATATGTGCTTGAGGTAAATCCTAGGGCAAGTAGGACCGTGCCATTTGTTTCCAAAGCTATAGGAATACCTGTAGCAAATATAGCCTCTAGAGTTATGGCAGGAGAAAAACTCTCAAGCTTTGACTTAAATGTAAAAAATAAAAATATGTATGCAGTTAAAGAAGCAGTTTTTCCATTTAATAAATTCCCAGAGGTTGACGTGATTTTAGGTCCAGAAATGAAATCTACAGGAGAGGTTATGGGTTATGATGAAGATTTTGGAATGGCTTTTTCAAAAAGTCAAACATCAGGTGGGAATGTCCTTCCTCGTAAGGGAGTTGCTTTTATCTCTGTTAAAGACAAAGATAAAGAAAAAATTTTTCCTAACGTCTCTAAACTTATAAATCTTGGATTTAAAATTTGCGCTACTTCTGGAACCGCAAAATTTTTAAATTCAAAAGGCATAAATTGTAAAGTGATCAATAAAGTTAGTCAGGGTTCGCCCCACATAGTTGAAAAGCTAGGAAATAGGTCGATTGATTTAGTCATAAATACTTCGGAAGGTGCTGATTCTATATCAGATTCATTCAGCCTTAGAAGGTCTACTTTAGTCAATAAAATACCTTACTTTACTACATTGGCCTCTGCCAATGGTTGTGTTGAGGCAATTGAATCTATTAAAAAAAATTCTCTTAAAGTTAAAGCCTTACAGGATATTTAATCTTTTACCTTCCAATCAGTTTCGAAGGAAACGTAGTTTACTTGGATACATCTTCTCTCTTTTTTAATTTCTTTTTTTTCCATACCGTGCCAAGTATTAGGTCCGCTAGTAAAAAAATATCCATAATTGTTTTTATAAGGAACTGTTTTAACTTTATTCATTTTTTCATCATAAAAATCAGTACCTAAATTTTCTGACTCGTTGTGAGGATTCACAAAAATTAATGATGAAACTAATTTTTCTTTAATATCACAATGAGGTTTTAACCAAAAACCTTCTCTGTCACAAATAACTTCGAGTCTTACGTAAGAGTTGCTTAAATCTTTTCCAACAACTTTACTAAAATGCTGATGAACTTCTTTAGAGGTTAATTCATTAATTAACTTTGTTAAATGTGGAAAATTTTTTGAGTTTTCCTTTGTAACATAACATCTTATTTTTTTTGCTTTTCCTCCGTCTTGAATTCCTTGTCTATAGACTCCTTCTCCTCCATCAATTGCCCTAGTGCCGTCGTAATTTAAATTTTCTTTTCTAGGATCTATAATTTCTGCGTCACAAATTTCTTTTATCGCCTCCAGAGAAAGTGGTTGGTTCATCTCCCAATGTTTAAAGGGAACTGTATGTGACTTTGTTTGAGTTTTTAACGCTTTAAGTAATTCCATTTGTTTTTAACCTGTCTTTTATTATTGGTGCTAATCTATTTACTTCATCTAACTGATTATAGCTCCATGAGTCAATACCGTTTTCTAAATCTCTTATAATTCCTAGGTTTTTAAATTGAGTAAAAAAATTTTCAAACCTACGATTATTTTTTACTGGTCTCATTTTAGCAACGTAGATAGGTTTGCCTGTAATAGCGGACTCAGATATCATTGAGGTAGAGTCACAAGTAATTATAATTAAATCTGCTAAACTTAACGCGCTCAGATATGCACTTTTGTCGACAGATTTTACGACTAAATGATTATGGCTAAAAGTATTAAAAGCTTTTTTTATAATTCTCTCTGGAGTTCTGTAAGAAGGCACGACAATTATTTTATATTTATCTATAGTAAATAAATTTTTTATTTGATTAAAAATTACGTCAATTTCTTTATCTGAATAATCATAATACTTATTTGGTCCTCCTAATATAAAAGAAATAATTTTTTTATTTTCTTTATCAATTTTTAAATATTTATAATTTTTTTGAATTTCTTTTTGAGTTAAATAGTGAATTGCACCTTTAGTTTTTAATACATTTTTTCCTTCTAACTCATCATGATCAGGAGAAATTATTAAGTCAAAATGCTCTAAAGAAACTTTTGGATCTTGAATATGAATATTAAAAATTTCTTTTTTAAATTTTTTTTTTAAAGCTATTGAGGGTACAACACTTTTTCTACCGCAAGATATAACGATTTTCGAGTTACAAATAAATTTTTCTGTTAATAAGTTTTCTGAAATAGGAGTTAATTTCGGAGGTAATAAATTCCAAATTGGTTTCAATTTTACAGTTTGATGTTTGAAACCTAAGTTTAAGGCTTTAGCTAGTCCTTCTACTTGACTTATCATGCCGTGCATTCCTTGTGTCAAAAGAAGTGCTTTTAATTTTAACATTTGTTACTATATAACCTTATTACAATGAATAATAAATCATCAAAGCACACAAAAGTGTTAATTCTTGGATCGGGACCAGCTGGTTATACTGCTGCTATATATGCTGCAAGAGCTCTATTAAAACCAATATTAGTATTTGGGTCAGAACCAGGTGGACAATTAACAACGACTACAGATGTCGAAAATTTTCCAGGTTTTTCCAAGGTTATTCAGGGTCCTTGGCTAATGGAAGAAATGAAGGGTCAAGCAAAAGCTGTAGGAACAGAGATGATACAAGATCATGTTAGCAAAGTAGATCTGTCAAAAAAACCCTTTAAAGTAACAGGTGATAGTGGTCAAACTTATACTGCTGACTCAATTATCATTTCAACAGGAGCCCAAGCTAGATGGTTAAATCTAGACTCGGAAACTAAGTTTAGAGGTTTTGGTGTTTCAGCCTGTGCTACATGTGATGGATTTTTTTTTAAAGGAAAAGAAGTTGCGGTCGTTGGTGGCGGAAACGCGGCGGTAGAAGAAGCAATGTTTTTGACTAAGTTTGCTTCAAAAGTTCACTTGATACACAGAAGAAATGAATTAAGAGCAGAAAAATTGTTACAAGAAAAATTAAAAGCTAACAAAAAAATAAAAATTATTTGGGATACAGTAGTAAAGGAAGTTTTAGGTACTAACGAACCCAAAGGCGTTAATGGAATTAAAATAGAAAATTTAAAAAATAATAAAACTTCTGAATTAAAAGTTGATGGATTATTCGTAGCTATTGGCCACGATCCAGCTACAGGTTTATTTAAAAATCAAATTAATATGGATAAAGAAGGATACTTAATTACCAAGCCTGATTCTACGATTACTAATATTCCGGGTGTTTTTGCAGCTGGTGACGTAAAAGATAAAATTTTTAGACAGGCCGTTACCGCTGCTGGCATGGGTTGTATGGCTGCGCTTGAAGCAGAAAAGTACCTAGCTCAGTAAGAAATACTTTCGCAAAAATTTTTAATTCTTTCCATGGCTTTTTTTAAATTATTCATAGAAGTAGCGTAAGAAATTCTAAAATAACCATGTAAACCAAATGCTGATCCTTGGACAACTGCTACTTCGGCTTTTTCTAATAGTTTTTTCACAAACTCTTCGTCAGTTTTAAATTTAGTTTTTTTTCCTAATAATTTTTTACAATTTGGAAAAACATAAAATGCGCCTTCAGGTTTTAAACAGCTTAATCCCTTTATACTATTTATGCTACCCACAACAAAATCTCTTCTTTCCTTAAAAGATTCTGCCCTAGTTTTAATAAAATCTTGAGTTCCATTCAAAGCTTCTACAGCTGCAGCTTGACTTATTGAAGAGGGGTTACTAGTGGATTGAGATTGAATTTTAGCTATCGCTTTAATTATTTCTTTAGGCCCACCTGCATAACCTATTCTCCAACCAGTCATTGAATAAGATTTACTTACCCCGTTCATAGTCAGAGTTCTGTTTTTTAAAGCTTTAATTTGTGCAATGGTAAAAAAATTAAAATTGTCGTAAGTAACGTGTTCATAAATGTCATCACTTAAAATATAAGTATTTTTATATCTAATTAAGATGTTCGATAACTTTAGTATTTCCTCTTTCGTATAAGCTGATCCAGTAGGGTTTGAAGGAGAGTTTAAAATTACCCATTTAGTTTTTTTTGAAATAGCTTTATTTAATTTTTTTGGTGTTAGTTTAAAATTATCTTCTTCAGCACATTGTATAATTTTAGGTTTTCCCCCAGCTAGTAAAATAATATCGGGATAAGAAACCCAATAAGGTGCAGGTACGATGACTTCGTCACCTTTATTTATAGTGGCCATAAAAGCATTATAAAGAACCTGTTTACCTCCGGTGCCCACAGTTATTTGGTCCAAATCATAAGATAAATTATTTTCTCTTAAAAATTTTGCCTGAATTGCTTTTTTTAATTTAGGAGTTCCGTCTACAGCTGTGTACTTGGTTTCGCCTGCTCTAATAGCTTCTATAGCGGCTTCTTTGATATTATCAGGGGTATCAAAATCTGGCTCTCCAGCTCCTAAACCTATAACATCCTTGCCTGCTGCACGCATTTCCCTAGCTTTTGAGGTAACCGCTATGGTTGGTGAGGGTTTTATTCGTTTTAAACTATTGGAAACTATGCCCATTGAAATTTATAATGTTTTTTTTAAATTATTAATAACACAAAATGCAAAATACTTACCAAGAAAAAATACTAGATATTGAGACTACTAACAACCCGATAAAGAGAAAGTTAGAGGGAGGGATCAAATTTAAAATCAAAAGTGACTTTCAACCAGCTGGTGATCAGCCTCAAGCTATTAAAGAATTAACAAAAAATTTAAAAGATAAAAAAAATGAACAAGTTCTTTTAGGTGTTACAGGTTCAGGTAAAACCTTTACTATGGCAAAAGTAATAGAGGCAACAAATAGACCTGCTTTGGTACTTGCTCCGAACAAAACCTTAGCCGCCCAATTATATGGAGAGTTTAAAAGTTTTTTTCCTAACAATGCGGTAGAATATTTTGTTTCATATTATGATTATTACACTCCAGAAGCTTATGTTCCAAGGTCTGATACTTACATAGAAAAAGAAGCTTCTATAAATGAACAAATAGATAGAATGAGACACTCGGCAACAAGGTCGCTCTTAGAAAGAGATGACGTAATTATTGTAGCTAGTGTTTCTTGTATTTATGGACTTGGCTCTGTTGAAGCTTATAGCAAAATGACTATAACTTTAAAAAAAAATAATGAATACGATAGAGATCAATTAATCAGGACTTTCATTACTCTACAGTATAAAAGAAATGATCAGAATTTTTTTAGGGGAACTTTTAGAGTCCGCGGGGAAAATTTAGAAATTTTTCCTTCACATCTTGAAGATAGAGCTTGGAGAATAAGTTTCAACTTTAATAAATTAGAAAAAATTGAGGAATTTGACCCTTTGACTGGAAATAAAACTAATGATTATTCAATTATAAAAATTTATGCAAATAGTCACTACATAACTCCAAAACCTACTATGGACCAAGCTATTAGACAAATTAAATCAGAGCTAGCTGAAACATTAAACAAACATCGAGAAAATAATAAATTATTAGAAGAGCAAAGATTGAGAGAAAGAACCAAGTTTGATCTTGAAATGATAGAAGCTACTGGAACATGTGCAGGTATTGAGAACTATTCACGTTTTTTATCAGGAAGAAAAGCTGGTGAACCTCCACCAACATTGTTTGAATATTTTCCTGATAATACAATTATTTTTGTAGATGAAAGTCATGTAACTGTTCCTCAATTAAACGGAATGTATAAAGGAGATAGAACTCGAAAAAGTACGCTAGCCGAATATGGTTTTAGGCTTCCATCTTGTATGGATAACCGACCGCTTAAGTTTGAAGAATGGGATATGATGAGAACACAAACTGTTTTTGTTTCAGCCACTCCGGGTCCTTGGGAGTTAAAACAAACTAACAATGAATATATTGATCAAATTATAAGACCCACTGGCTTGATAGATCCGCCCGTAGAAATAAAACCTGCAAAAACTCAGGTGGATGATCTAATGCATGAAGCTAGTAAAGTAATTGAAAAAGGATACCGAGTTTTGGCTACTACCTTAACTAAAAAAATGGCAGAGGACTTGACAGAATATCTTCATGAAAATGGACTTAAAGTAAGATACATGCATTCTGATATCGATACCCTAGAAAGAATAGAAATCATAAGAGATTTAAGATTGGGAGTTTTTGATATATTAGTTGGAATAAATCTTTTAAGAGAAGGTTTAGATATTCCAGAATGTGGACTCGTAGCTATTCTCGACGCAGATAAAGAAGGTTTTTTAAGATCAGAAACCTCATTAATTCAAACTATTGGTAGAGCTGCTAGAAATATAGATGGTAAGGTAATTTTATATGCAGACAAAGTAACTAAAAGCATTGATAAAGCCATCAAAGAGACAGATCGAAGAAGATCAAAACAATTACAGTATAACAAAAAAAACAATATTACTGCTGAGTCTATTAAAAAAGAAATAGGAGATATTCTTCAGTCAGTTTACGAAAAAGATTATGTAAATATCAAAGATTCAAATGTTGGTGGAAATCTGAAAAAACACTTAAAGGGATTGAATAAAAAAATGAAAGACTCTGCAGCTAATTTAGAGTTTGAAGAGGCTGCAAAAATCAGAGATGAAATCAGGAAGTTAGAAGCAAGTGAGTTGGAAATAACGTTGAATCCAAAAATAAGTCAGTATAATTTAAAAAGTAAAGTTTACCCGAAAGGAAGGTCTACTCTGGGGATGCCAGGAAGCAAAACAAAAAAACAAAAAAAATGGAAGCAAAAAAAATAATCATTACTGGTGGTGCAACAAGAATAGGTGCCGCAATTGCGAAAGCTTTAGCCGGTCATGGTATAAAAATAACAATCCACTATAATAAATCTGAAAAAGAAGTTAAAAAATTGAAAACTGAATTAGAAGATTTTGGATCAGAAATTTTTTTAATTAAAGCAGATTTATTAAAAAAAATACAAGTCAAAAAAATTATTCCATTTGCAAATAAAAAGATGAAAGGTTTAGACTGTTTGATTAATAACGCTTCTATTTTTGAAAAAGATAATTTAACTAATTTTAACGAAAAGACTTTTTATAATCATATGGATGTAAATCTTAAAGCTCCTGCCCTTCTTACTCAGGACTTCAAAAAATGTTTAAAAACAAAAAAAGGAAACATAATTAATATTATTGACCAAAGAATATTTAAGTTAACTCCTTTCTTTTTTTCGTATACTTTAAGTAAAACTGGTCTTCAAACACTTACGAAAACTTCAGCTTTATCCTTAGCTCCGTATATAAGAGTAAATGGTATCGCTCCAGGCCCTACGATAAAAAATAAAAGGCAATCTCAAAAACATTTTAAAAAACAGTGGAAGTCACTAATTCTTGAGAAAAAAGTAAGTTCTGAGAATATTTGTGAGACAGTAAAATATTTTATAAATAATGATAGTGTCACCGGTCAAATTCTAAGTGTAGATGGAGGTCAATCTCTTGCTTGGAAAACGCCAGATATAATCAATACAAAAGAATGAAAAGAAAAAACTTAAAAATATTAAGCTTAAAAAAAACACAAAACTTCTCTTACAAAAGAAGAGTGATAATATCTGATTTAATTCTGTTAATTTCAATTGGAATTCATAGCTTTGAAAAAATTAAAAAACAGGAGGTTAAATTTAATATTTACTTGGACATAGATCCTTCTCTTGTGCCATCAGAAAAAAATTTAAGAAGTATCGTGAACTACGAAGATGTTATAAAAATTATAACAAATCTTGTAAAAAAAAAACATTACGAACTTCTAGAAACTTTAGCTGAAGATATTTTTATGGATTTATTTAAAAACTCTAATGTTCATAAAATAAAACTTAAAATTGAAAAAACTCAAATTATCAAAAATACTTCCTCTGTAGGAATAGAAATAACAAAAAAAAGATTATGATTAATAACCTAGATGCTGGAAAAAAAGTAATTAAAGATAAAATCCCGTTACTACCAAAAAACCCGGGCGTCTACAGAATGTTAAGTGAAAAAAAAGAAATCTTATACATAGGTAAAGCAAAGAATATTCCTAACAGATTGAAAAATTATGTGTCTGACAGCAATTTAACTATTCGAACCGAAAGAATGTTGTCATTAACTAAATACTTAGAAATCACAACTACAAGCAATGAAAGCGAGGCTCTATTGCTAGAAGCAAACTTAATTAAGAAACATAAACCAAGGTTTAATATATTGTTAAGAGATGATAAGTCATTTCCTTATATATTCATTGGACACAAAGATAAATGGCCTCAACTTACTAAATTGAGAGGTAAAAAAAAATAGAGATGGCTATTATTTCGGACCTTTTGCATCAATTGGTTCAGCCAATTGGACAATAAAGATACTTCAAAAAATTTTTATGCTTAGAGTTTGTGATGATAGTGTTTTTAAAAATAGAGAAAGGCCCTGTATTCTTTATCAAATAAAACGATGTTCGGCTCCTTGTGTTGGAAATGTAAGCAAGAACGATTACAAAAAAACAGTTGCCGACGCCGTAGATTTTATATCTGGTAAATCAAGAAGGATTCAAAAAAAATTATCTAATGACATGGAGAATGCTAGTAAAGAATTAGATTACGAAAAAGCAGCTATAGCCAGAGATAGAATTAAAGCTCTTACTCAAATACAATCTTCTCAAAAAATTAATCAAACAAATTTAAATGAGGCAGATGTGATAAGTATCCAAAAAGAGTCTGGCAAAACTTGCATACAAGTATTTTTCTTTAGATCAAAACAAAATTGGGGTAATCAAGCTTTTTTTCCAAAACACGACCCTGACGATAAATTAGAAAATATTCTTTCCTCTTTTATCTCTCAATTTTATGAAAATAAAACTTCACCTAAGTTAATAATTACTAATCATGGAGTTCAAGAAAAAGAACTTATTCAAAAAACTTTTAGCCAAAAAGAAGGTAAGGATGTAATTATTAAAGTTGCTAAAACTAAAGAAGAAATTAGTTTGTCCAACTTAGCTCAAAAAAATGCCAAACAAGCATTAACTCAAAAAATTTATGACACTAAAAGTAATTCAACCTTGATAGATCAATTGGCAAAACAATTTAATCTTAATCAAAGTACAAATCTTATAGAAGTTTACGATAATAGTCATATTCAGGGTACAAATTGTATTGGTGCCTTAATTACATTTGGAAATGAAGGATTTGAAAAAAAAAGATATAGAAAATTTAATATTAAAAATGAACTTGTAAAAGGAGATGATTACGGAATGCTTAAAGAAGTCTTGTTTAGAAGATTTTCAAAAATAGTGAAAGAAAAAGTTGGCGCATTGTCTTTACCTGACTTAGTTATAGTTGACGGAGGCAAAGGACAGTACTCTGTAAGTAGAGAAATTCTAAATGAGCTAGGGTTACATGACATTCCTATAATAGCAGTAGCTAAAGGAGAAAATAGAAGAGCTGGAGAAGAAAAGATGTTTTTTAAAGATAAAGTATTTAAATTTGAAAAAAATGATCCACTTTTATTTTTTATTCAAAGACTAAGAGATGAGGCTCACAGGTTTGCAATAAGCTCTCACAGAGCTCAAAGAAAGAAAAACTTAAGTAAATCTTTGTTAGATCAAATTGCAGGAATAGGTAAACAAAGAAAAAGAGCATTGCTAAACCACTTTGGTTCAGCTAGAGCTGTTGAATCTGCTAGTTTTGATGAATTAAAATCGGTTGAAGGAATAGAGGACAATATAGCTAAGAAAATATATAATTATTTTCACGAATGAATATTAAAATACCAAATATACTAACAATAGGACGTATTATTATAGTCCCTATTTTTGTAGTTTCATTTTTTTTACCAGGATTATTTGGTGATCTAATACCGTTTTTTCTTTTTGTAATAGCAAGTTTTACTGATTACTTAGATGGTTTATTAGCAAGGTTGTTTAAAGAAGAGTCGAAACTAGGTGAGTTATTAGATCCAATTGCGGATAAAATATTGGTATCAGCCGCATTAATATTATTGGTAATGAACGGTACAATAAAAAATTATGAAGTAATAGCTGCAATTATCATTTTGACTCGAGAAATTTTAGTCTCTGGATTAAGGGAATTTCTGGCTAAAACTAGTGTTGCACTGCCAGTTAATAGCTTAACAAAATTAAAAACATTTTTACAGATGCTATCTATTTCAATTTTATTAACTGGAGAAAGTGGAAATAAAATAATTAATTTTCAGGATTATAATGCTCAAACTATTGGTATAATTTTGTTATGGTTATCAGCGTTTTTAACGCTCTACACTGGCTTCGATTATCTCGCAAAAGGTATAGACCACGCAATTAACGAAGACAATAAGGAGGATTAACAAATGAAACTTTCCGAAGTAAATATAAGAGAAAAAAAATTTCATAATGAACTTCACTCTGTCAAAGGAAGCCGTAAAGAAAACATTTTTTATAAAGCTGTTTATAACCTGTATGAAGATTTTTACGAATTTTTAAATAATAATTGTAAAGATAAATTTGTTTTAGATTTTGGTTGCGGAGTTGGCTCAATAACCGAACAGATAGCAAAACAAAAACCATCAAAAATTATAGGAGCAGACATTTCAAATATTTCAATTGAAAAAGCAAAAAAAAGAGCCAGTGAAATAAATCTAGATATAGATTATAGAATAGAAAATTGTGAAAAATCTAGTTTTGACTCAAATTCGTTCGACTTAATTTATGGAACGGGGATTTTACATCATTTAAATTTAAAAAATGCAATAACCGAAATCAATAGATTACTTAAAAAAAATGGAAAAATGGTATTCGTGGAACCTTTGGGAACTAACCCAATTATTAATTTGTATAGAAAATTAACTCCAAGTTCTAGATCTAAAGACGAACATCCGTTCATTAAAAAAGATTTTGATTATTTGGAAAAAACTTTAGGAAATTTAGATGTAAGATATTATGGTTTTTTTACTCTAGTTTTTTTTCTTTTTTACAAAAATCCTAAAAAATCTTTTGTTTACAAAATTCTTGCGTTTTGTGATCAAATTATTTTTAAGGTAAAATATCTTAGATTTTTAGCTTGGTCTGTATTAATTGTAGGGACTAAAAATTAAGCTGCTGATTTTTTTCTAACAAGAATTTGATAGCTTTCGTCTAATTCAGAAATTAACTTGCATACCTTAAAATTATATTTATCGATTTGAGAAACCGGGGTGATTTCCGCGGCAGTACCAGTTAAAAAACATCCCTCAAAACTTTTCATTTCTTCAGGTGATATTTTTCTTTCAAACACTTTAATATTTTTTGACTTAGCAATTGATATTACTGCACGTCTAGTGATTCCATCTAAAAATGAGTCAGGAACAGGTGTGTGTAATTCATTTTTTGCATTTTTAAAAAAAATATTAGCTCCAGTTGCTTCAGCTATATTTCCTTCATGGTCTAACATTAAGGAATCTGCAAAACCTTCTCTTTCAGCTTCGTGTTTCGAAAGAGTACATATCATATATAGTCCAGCAGCTTTTGTATCCCAAGGCACAGATTGGGGAGATGGTCTTCTCCATGATGAAATATTTAATTTTATTCCTTCCTTTTTTAGTTTTGGATCAAAATATGATCCCCACTCCCAAGCGGCTATTGCAACATTAATTTTATTCTTTTGTGCTGAGACAGCCATCATTTCACTCCCTCTCCAAATTACAGGTCTAACGTATCCGTTTTTTACTTTTTGGATATTTACGATTTTTTTACAAGCTTCATTAACTTCATCTTTAGTATATGGAACTGTAATCCCCATTCTCTTGGCGGAGTAAAACAATCTCTCGGTGTGCTCTTCTAATTTAAAAATATCTCCTTCATAAACTCTCTCTCCTTCAAAAACACAACTAGCATAATGAAGTCCATGGCTTAAGACATGAATTTTAGCGTCAGCCCATTCAATCGCTTCGCCATTAAACCAAATTTTTCCAGCTCTTTTGTCGTAAGGTACAGATTCCATAAAAAAATTAATATATCGTTTTTTTTCTTACAAAAAAGTATATTTGTTAATATAATAAGTCAATATAACTTACCAATTATGAAAGACCTACTTTATCTTAAAGATGAACAGATTAAAGACTTCATTCAACTCCTTTTCTATGCTTACAGGGAGACATTTTCAGACCCTAAAAAGATACTTTCAAAAAAATCTTTCGGTCCTGCACATTTGAGAGCCTTAAATCTTATCGAAAGAAATCCAGGTATAAGTCTGAGTGAAATTATGTTTAAGTTAAAAATTACAAAACAAAGCCTTAATAGAGTTTTAAGAGAACTTATTAATACAAAAATGATAAAACAAATCAAAGATAGCGATGACACCAGAAGAAAAAATATATATCTTGACAAAGAAGGTCAGGTTTTTTTTGACAAAGTTTATGAATCGCAGAAAAAAAGAATATATCATGCTCTTAAAACTTCTGACCCAAAATCTGTTATACAGTTTAGAGAAGTTTTAAATAAAATAGTTAATGGAAAAAAATAAAAAACATATTTTAGTTATAGATGATGACGATAGAATAAGAGATTTAATTAAAGAATATTTGCAAGAAAAAAATTATATTATTTCTACTGCAAGTGATGCAGAAAAAGCGAAGATAAAAATCTCTCATTTTAAATTTGATTTGATAGTATTAGATGTCATGATGCCAGGGCAAAGCGGTTTTGAACTAACAAAAGAAATAAAAAAAAGGGATAGCACTCCAATAATTCTTTTAACTGCCAAAGGCGAGGTTGAAAGTAGAATAGAAGGCTTAGAACTTGGGGCGGATGACTATTTAGGAAAACCATTTGAACCGAAAGAATTATTATTAAGAATTAAAAATATAATCTCAAAAAGTACTAAGATAAACTTAAATAAAATTAGGCAAATAGGAGAAGCACATGTTGATCTTAATAAAATGTCAATAAAATTAGGAAAAAAGATGAGTAGTTTAAACAATGCTGAAAAAAAAGTTTTAATAGAAATGCTATCTAATCCGGGAAAAACATTTTCTAGATCACAAATAGGATTAATTTCAAATATATCGCAAGAAAGATCAATAGATGTAATGATAACAAGATTAAGACAAAAAATTGAATTAGATCCAAAAAAACCAAAATATTTACAAACTATAAGAGGCTCTGGCTATGTTCTCTGGACTGAATAAATATCTTAAAGTAATTTTTCCAAAAGGTTTGTTTTATAGATCTTTAATAATTGTGGCTGCACCAATAATTCTTTTGCAGGTAATAATTACAATAGTTTTTTTTGATAGTGTATGGATAAAAGCTAATAAAGGAATGACAAGATCTCTTGTAGCTGAACTTAAAACACTTCACGATGTCTACAACAAAGATAACGAAAATATTAGTTTTTTAACGGACAGTTATAAAAATAATTTTGATTTCGAAATTGATATAAGCGAAGAAAAGTTACCATTAATAAGTGGTGAAAGAAGATTTAGCCCAATGGATAGATCGCTTAGAAGAGAGCTAAAATCAGTTTTTGGAAATAATAATTATTGGTTTACATCTTCGAAATATCAAAACGCAGTAGAAATAAAAATAAGAACAAAAAATGAATTAATAAGATTTCTTGTTCCAAAAGATAAGATTTACACTTCCTCTATAAGGATATTTATTCTTTGGGTCACCTTCCCTTCTTTAATACTTATTTTAATTGCTATAATTTTCTTAAAAAATCAAACCAGGCCAATTATAAACTTAGCAAAAGCTGCGGAAAAGTTTGGCAAAGGCATTTATGTTAATGAATTTAAACAATCCGGCGCTTCAGAGATCAGAAAAGCATCTTACGAGTTTGATAGAATGGCAAAGAGAATAAATAGGCATTTAAACCAGAGATCTGAAATGTTATCAGGTATTAGTCATGATCTAAGAACTCCCCTTACAAGACTAAAACTGCAATTAGCTTTATTGAGTCAAAAAGATGTGTCAAAAAAAATGTCTGATGATATTGATGAAATGGAAAGAATGTTAGACGACTACCTTCAGTTTGCTAAAAATCAGACACAAGAAAGTTCAGAGGCTATAAATGTCATTGATTTATTCAATGAAATTGTAAGTGGATCAAAATTAGTAAATTTGAATTCAAATATAAGCAATAAAATCTTTATAGTTGCTAGGAAAAATGCATTAAAAAGATGTTTCCAAAATTTAATACAAAATGGATTATGTTATGGAAAAAATGTTTTCATCACCCTAAGTAGTACAGCTAACTGGATGGTAGTATTAGTAGAGGATGATGGTCCTGGCATACCTGAAGAAGAATATAAAAATGTATTTAAACCATTTCATAGACTTGATGAAAGTAGAAGTTTAAATAAATCTGGAGTAGGGTTAGGATTATCTATATCAGAAGATATAATTAACTCTCATGGAGGCACTATTCAGTTATCAAAAAGTAGTTACTCTGGATTACAAGTTAAAGTTTCTTTGCCTTTTTAGTTTTTTTCTTGTTGTTAAGTTTTTTTATTAAATTGTCTTGTTTTATAACAATTTTTTTCAATACTTCAAATTCTTCCCGTGTTACCAAGTCAAATTTGTTAACCAATTCATCTTTTTTGAATTTAAGACTTGTTACAATTTCTTTTTTAATGTCTTGTGAGGATAAAATTCCATTTTCAATAAAACCAGATAATAGTTTTAATATTTGTTCTTTGTTTTTCATAATTAATCTTATTTGATAAGAATAGTTATTTCAATTATGTTATAAGTTATAAAATGTATATTCATAATTTAGACCCTGTTTTAGTTAATTTAGGAATATTTGAAGTAAGATGGTACTCTCTGGCTTATATAATTGGTATTTTATCTGGATGGTGGTTAGGGAAAAAAATCTTAGTTTTTAGGACAAAGCCTAACGAAGCAGTTTTGTATGAAAAAGAATTTGACAACTTAATTTCTTATTTAATCATTGGAATCATTCTAGGTGGGAGGCTTGGGTACGTAATTTTTTACAATCTTCCCTTTTATCTGCAAAATCCAATGGATATAATAAAAATTTGGCAAGGAGGGATGTCTTTTCATGGAGGGTTAATTGGAGTAATTTTAACTACATATTTTTTTTCTTACAAAAATAAATATGAATCTTTAATTTATTTAGATATTATTTCATGCGTCACTCCTATTGGTTTGTTTTTTGGAAGAATAGCTAATTTTATTAATGCCGAATTATATGGAAAACCAACTGATATGTTTTGGGCAGTAATATTCCCTACAGTTGACAGTATCCCGCGACATCCTTCTCAACTTTATGAGGCTTTTTTAGAGGGTGCAGTATTATTTTTAATATTGATATTTAAAATTTTTAAATCCAAAACTACTACTGGTGTTTGCTCTTGTTTGTTTTTAATTTTTTACGGACTATTTAGAATTTTTTCAGAGTTATTTAGAGAGCCAGACATTCAAGTTGGATATATTTATGGGTTTTTAAGCATGGGAACACTTTTAAGTACAATTATGATAGTTTTAGGAACGACTCTTTTTATAAAAATAAATAAAAATGCATTCAAATATTAAATATTTTAAAAAAAATAAAATAGTTTCTTTAGACAATTTTTTTAATGATGTTTTGTATAATAAGGTCTATGGATATTATTCTAAGAAGATGCCTTTTGGCAAAGATGGAGATTTTATCACTTCTCCCTCTATTTCTCCTTTGTTTAGCGAAATGATTGCTATTTGGATCGTTTCATATTGGGAGAGCTTAAATAAACCTAAAAATTTCAATGTTATAGAATTAGGTCCTGGAAACGGTGCTCTATACAATATTTTGATAAAGACTTTTCGTAATTTTCCTGAGTTTGAAAAAAATTCAAATTTTTATTTGTTCGAAAAAAGTGAATATTTAAAAAAAATTCAAAAGCAAATCATTAGAAATAAAAAAATTACTTGGTTGTCAAATTTTAATAAAATTAAAAATGGTCCTGTATTATTTTTTGGTAATGAGTTTTTTGATGCAATACCTGTTAAGCAATATGAAAAAAAGAAGAGTCAATTATATGAACATTGTGTTTATCTTGATAAAAAAAACAATATTAAAAAAAAGACTAATCAAAGCCTCAGCAAAAAATATTAAAATGATAAAAAAATCCAAAATCCTCAACAAGTTAAAATTTATAGAATACCCTAAATTAGGATTTGAAATTATTGAGCCTATGGTGGAAAAAGTAAATAAATTAGGTGGAGGCATAATGCTAATTGACTACGGGTATATAAAACAAAAAAATTTAAATTCCCTACAATCAATTAAGAAACACAAAAAAAATCATTTATTTTCTTCACTTGGAAATGCAGATATAACTTCTTTAGTAAATTTTGAATTATTAAAAGATTATTTTACTAAAAGGGAATTGCATGTTGAAAAGATAGTCTCTCAGAACTATTTTTTAAAAAAAATTGGAATTTTGGAAAGAGCAAATATCTTAAGTTTAAAAATGAGTTTTAAAGAAAAAGCTGATTTATTTTTTAGGTTAAAAAGGCTTTTAGACTCTAATTACATGGGAGACTTATTTAAAGTATTATTAGCTCATAAAAAGAAAAAGAAGAAAATTGTGGGTTTTAATTAATGTTTTTTTCAAAACTATTGACAAAATATAAAAAAGTAAATCACTGTTTTTTTTCAAGAAAGAATGGATTTTCAAAAGGAATTTATACTTCCCTTAATTGCGGCATGGGCTCTAAAGATCGTAAAGATCATGTAAGTAAAAATTTAGAATTCGTATGTAAAAAATTAGGTGTGAAAGATAAAAAATTAGTTTTAATGACTCAAACTCATAGTAATAAAGTATTAATTGTTGATGAAAATAATTTTAAATTAACAAAATTTAAAGCTGATGCAATTATTACGAAAGCAAAAGGAATTGCGCTTGGTGTTTTAACGGCAGATTGTGTTCCAATAATTTTATATGACCAAAAAAATAATATTATTGCTAGTATTCACGCCGGCTGGAGAGGTTGTATTAGCGGTATAATTGACAACACTGTCAACAAGATGAAAGAACTTGGTCAAGATAATTCTATTTTAGCTTCCGTTGGTCCGTGTATTGGAAACCAGAGTTACGAAGTTGATGAAGATTTTTGTGAAAATTTTAAAAATCAAAGTGTAAAAAATTCATTATTTTTTAAAAGCAAAGGAAACAAAAAGCTTCTTTTCGATATAAGGGCTTTTGTTAATAAAAGATTGGAACTATTAGGTGTTAAGGATATAGATAATATCGAAATGGACACTTTTCAAGATCCTGATAATTTTTATAGCTATAGAAGATCAAAAAAATTGCAAGAGCCTGACTATGGAAGGTGCATATCAACAATATGTTTGAAAACTTAAAAAAATAATTGTATAAGTAGATATCTTTCATGAAAATTTTATCTGGAACTAGCAACCAAAAGCTCAGTAAGGATATTGCCAAACAACTAAAGCTAAAATTAGTCAATACAAACATTAAAAGATTTAAAGATGGTGAAATTTATATTGAGATAAATGAAAATATTAGAGGAAATAGTGTTTTTGTAATTCAGTCAACTTCAAATCCTGCTAACGATAACTTGATGGAATTATTGCTTGTTATTGATGCATTAAAAAGATCTTCAGCAAAAAATATTACAGCTGTAATACCTTATTATGGATATGCGAGACAAGATAGAAAAGTTGCGCCAAGGACTTCTATATCAGCAAAAGTTGTTGCAAACTTACTTACAAATGCTGGAGCAAGCAGAATTGTAACTGTAGACTTACATGCAGGTCAAATTCAAGGTTTTTTTGATATGCCAGTTGATAATTTATTTACGACTCCATTGTTTGCAAAATATATAAAGAAAAAATTTAAAAGTAAAAATTTAATTTGTGTTTCTCCTGATGTTGGCGGTGTTCAAAGAACAAGAGGGCTTGCAACAAGAATAAAAGCAGACTTAGCTATTATCGACAAAAGAAGGCCTAAGCCAGGACAGTCGCAAGTAATGAATATTATTGGAAATGTAGAGGGCAAAACTTGTATAATTGTTGACGACATAATTGATAGCGGGGGTACAATAGTTAATGCAGTAGAAGCATTAAAAAAAGCTGGGGCAATAGATGTATA
>MDTB01217794.1_pt1 | contig 21801 bp, 21 predicted proteins | sample 811161 | NCBI WGS metagenome assembly MDTB01 (sample SAMN05326650, study PRJNA326480) | marine metagenome | isolation source: seawater | place: Mediterranean Sea | collected 2009 | reverse complement strand
TACGGGCGGCAACAAAACCCGCAAACTAGAGTATCTGTTGGCCGACGCGCTGACCCGTGGGGCAGACACCATCATTACCTACGGCGCCGTGCAGTCTAATCATGCCCGTCAAACGGCCGCCGCCTGTGCGCAGCTTGGTCTGAACTGCCACCTGCTGCTCTCCCGAAGAGTTAACTGGCCCCACCCAAGCTATTTGAACCAGGGCAACGTCCTGCTGGATCGCCTATTTGGTGCCCAGCTCCATGTCTGCGACCTTGACCAGGTCGACGGAACTCGGGACGCCTTGCTTGAACAACTCAAACAGGAAGGGCGGTCCGCCTACGAGATTCCCGCCGGAGGATCTAACCCCATTGGCGCGCTGGGCTATGTGCGCTGTATGGCGGAGCTTGCACGGCAGGCCGATGCTCTGGGGGTGCAGCTTGGGCAAATTGTGCACGCATCTGCTAGTGCGGGTACTCAGAGCGGACTTGTCTTTGGCGCCAACGCCCTCGGGCTAGAGACCCACATTATGGGCGTCAATGTCTTCCATCCCAGCCCCGAGACTTTGCGTAATCGAGTGCAGCATATTATTCGCGGTCTTTGCGAACGCCACCCTCAGGCTGGGGTCAATGCAGAAGTACCCATTGATATTAATCATGCCTACCTGGGAGAGGCCTATGGCATTCCCTCGGCTGAGGGGCTTGCGGCGATCCATCTCGCAGCGAGAATGGAGGGCATCCTTCTCGACCCGGTCTATTCCGGGAAGGCCTTTGCTGCTCTGATAGATCAGGTCAATTTAGGCAACTTCAACGAGCATTCGGCCATCGTCTTTATCCATACCGGAGGGCATGCCAGCCTCGGCGCCTATGCAGACGCCTTCGCTGATCCAGAACCCGCTTAGGCAGCTAGCCAACGTACATCCCACCGCTAGGAAAGAGCGTTTCTCCGGTAAAGTAAGACGACTGATCACTGGCGAGAAACAACGCCGTCTCTGCGATCTCTGAAGCTTGCCCAAGGCGCTGCATGGGGGTCATACCGATCATCACTTCCTGCCACGTCGGTGACTGACGAATGCTCGCGGTCATGGGCGTCTCGATGAACCCCGGGCCGATGGCGTTGATGCGAATATTTTGCGCGGCCATTTCTGCAGCCATGACCTGGGTCAACATGATGACGCCAGCCTTAGAGACGCAGTAGTCCCCCGCACCTGGGAGCGGCCTGCGACCGGCGATAGAGGCTAAATTAATAATGCTGCCAGGGATGTTGAGCCGCAGCATATGCTGGACGGCCAGTTGGTTCGTGAGCAAAACCCCGGTGAGATTGACCTGGAGTACCTTGTGCCAGTCCTCCAGGGGTCGCTGATAAAGAAAATTTTCCTCCGGGTCCTCACTCGGCGTGGACACCTCACCGCTCACATAGTTAGCAGAAGATATCCCTGCCGCCGCGACAACGGTATCCACCCGGCCATAACGGGTGATCACTTCATCAAATAGGATGCCTTGGCTCTCCTGTGAGGTCACATCGACCTGGATAAACTCAATGTTTCGCGCATCAGACGACATCTCGCGTGCTGCTCGAATACCACGATCGGCGTGTATGTCCGCGACCACCACCTGGGCGCCCTGATCCGCAAACAGTTCGGCAGTTGCGCGTCCGATACCACTAATACCGCCTGTTATCACAGCAACCCTATTCTTGAGCCTTGTCATACTAATCTCCCTGTTAGTGGCTGTCGTCAGCCAAGTTTGATAGGGCCCTCGCTGGCGGAGCAAGCGCCGCCCTGAGCGCCGGATACCGTGGTTGATCAATATTGAGCTGATTGACCACCGTCGCGCGAAGGTGCTCCATCAGTTCAGGGGCGTCTAGCGTCCAGTGCCCCCCACGCAGCTCATTAACCAACCGCCAACGCAAGGCTTGAAGATCTGCCTCATCAGCTGACACAGCCAACAAGCAAGCGAGTCGACTGAACTCAGCGTGTCCGGCGGCCGTGCCCAAAGCCAATTCTCGGCTCACGATGTCCAGCGAGTTTCGGGCTACGCGTGCAAGAAATTGAGTGCGGCCCTCGGTAGCCGGAACAACTTCTTCCTGTAAAAAATCAATCACGCTGGCCAAGAGTTCATCCCGGTGCGGCATCATCGATGCATCAACGGGCGAGGTCGGCGAGACCAGGGCAACTGAGCCGGGTATCAGCAAATTGACGCAATCCATCTGGCACTCTGAGGAACGCCGTCCAACGGCCGGACGTTCCACGCTTTGATCAGGCCCGGTGCGATATTGCTCTGCCATGCCGAGACAGCCAACCGACCACCAAAAAGAACCAAAGACCTGCCAAAATTTGACGGCCTGAGGATCAACCTCCCGACCACTGGTTCTCGCATAGCCCTCCAAAAATGAGGCCAGTTGACCGAAACCGCCCACCGGCAGTTCAGCTCGACCAAATCGCCAGGAGTGAGTGAGCATCCATCCAATATCCCGGTGGGGATCACCCACGTGGGCCAGCTCCCAATCCAGCACGGCGACGACGCCCCGCCTGCCGTCCACCATAATGTTGCCATTGCGAAAATCGCCGTGGACCAGGGCAGGTTGATAGGTCTGCGGTAAATTTGCGAGCAGCCATCGGGCCGTATAGTCAATCATGGGCTGCGGCGTCTGCAGCGCCTTGTAGCGTGCCCAGGTCTGGTTAACGCATGCCTCAGGCCCAATTTCCACAAGCTTTTCCCGCAGCGCTGTGGCGGCTAGGTCAATACCGTGAATGCGGCCCAAGACTTCACCACATTGGGCCGCCAGTCTTGGCCGAACGGCGTCTAGCTCGGGGGATTTGACGATTTTGGAACCCAGGGTGATGCCGTCGAGCCACTGCATCAGGAAACCGGGACCCAGGCCCTCTTCCGGTGACAGGACTCGAAATATTTCAGGCTCCGGCACCCCGGCTCGAGCCGCAGCTAACATCAGCTCAGCCTCCACGGCCAGCCCGGGATGCTCGGCTGAGATTTCCGCCGGCAGGCCACCCGCAGCCCGACGCAGGGCCAGAAGCAAGGGCCCCTTTCGGGTGCGAAGAGTCAGTCGGTAAGTTTCCTGGCTGGCGCCGCCCGAGAGCCGCTCCATAGCGTCAAGCTCGATGAAACCTGGAAAAGTCTCTGCCAACAGGGGGGATAACTTTGCCTGCAAATCAGCCTGAACCCTCAAGGTTAGTTCTCCTCAACGCCCTTAGGTGCTCTCTGATTCATAAAGCCGAAGAGGTATCCCGCCACCCGCCGCATTTGAATTTCTTCGGCCCCCTCAGTAATGCGGTAACGACGATGATGACGATAGATGTGCTCGAAAGGTTTGTGACGAGAGTACCCCAGTCCACCGTGCACCTGCATGGCTCTATCCGCAGCCTCACAGCACAGGCGATTCGACCAGTAGTTACACATAGAGACCTTGTCGGAGACCGAAAATGCCCCCTGTGTGTCCATTTGCCATGCGGTTTTATGGATCAGGGCGCGGAGCATTTCACATTGGGTCTGCAGTTCCACCAACGGGAATTGGATACCCTGGTTACTGGCCAGAGGTTTACCAAAGGGTGCTCGCTGCTTGGCAAATGCAATCGATTCATTAATACAAAACTGCGCGGCACCAAGGGAAGAGGCTGCCTGGCGTATCCGATTCTCGTTAAAGAAGTGCTGAACCACGGCCAGGCCCCGGCCCTCCCCGCCCAAGATGGCCTCCCCGGGCACACGGACGTCTTTCAGGCTGATTCGCCCATGATCCGTCGGCATGTTGAAGGTCCAGAGCATTTCCTCCACTTGAAAGCCATCACTGTGCGTTGGCGTTAAAAAAGCCGTGATCCCCTTACCGTCTCCGGCTTCACCGGATGTTCGTGCGAAAATCAAATCATGCTTGGCCTTATGGATGCCGGTATTCCAGGTTTTGGACCCGTTGATAACCCACTCATCACCCTCGCGTCTTGCCGTGGTCTCCATGTGAGTGGCGTCCGACCCGTGTTCCGGTTCTGTAATGCCAAAGGCAAAACCGGCACTGCCCTCAGCTAGGCCATCGATCCATTCAGCCTTTTGCTGATCTGTGCCGTACTCAATCATGAGCAAGAGCCCCACATTGTTACCGACAATGGAGTGCTCGTTCTGAAGGTCGTTATGTAGGCCTAGGCCCATGCTTGCGAAGTGTTCCCGAATGACCGCCATCCCAAGATTGGTACCGTCCTGGCCACCATAGGCCTTGGGTAGCGGGTAGCGGTAGTGCCCGGCAGCATCAGCCCGGCGTCTCGCTTCAGCCAACAGTGCCTCCCACTCTTCGCTGGGCAAGCCACCGCGATCCCAGTCAGTCCGGGCATCTTCCCGCCGATGGTCAAAGAAGCGGATGTTGTCATCCTGCTGCTCTAAGGGCTTGATCTCGCGCTCGATGAAGTCATCGAGCTCAACCAGGTAGTCCTGAATCCCTTGGGGAATGTCAAAACTCATGTTCCTCTCCTCGTAATGCATCAGGGCTATCAAGGCCCCATCGAATCGCACCCTCCATAAACTGGCGGAATGCAGGCTCTGAGTAGGTAGCCGGCGTGTGGCCTAGCGCGCTGTAAAATACTCTGCCCGCCCCAACCGGATGCCACCACACCAGGGGGTGGTCCGCTCCCATAGGGCTACTTTCTGGGTCGTAGGTCGATTCGTCGATGCTGATCAGAACGTGGGTCAGAGCACGAGGGCTCTCGACAAAGTTGTACCACTCATCCGCGCGCTGCCAGATTTTGGGGAGATGGGACGTCGCAGGGTGTTGGGAATCCTCCACCAGCAGGGAGGCGACTTGAATATGACGTTCCATGGGGTGGTCAACAAACTGTGCTCTGAGGGCCTCCTGTAAATACCAGTCCCATTCATAGCTTCTGTCCCCTCCAGCCGCGTGCTGAGCAATGAGCGTGCCGCCTGTCTCCACATAGTCTTTCAGCGCCTGCCGCTGCTCGTCATTCCACACCGTTCCACTTTTGTGGTTGAGGATGATGAGATCGAACTGCGCCAAGGCCGACGTATTAAAATAGCCACCATTTTCAGTATGAAAAAAACGCCAGCCGTTTTTCTGCCCCAGCTGGTCAAGCATCTTGATGGAGGCTGGAATGCTCTCCTGGTGGCGAAAGGCGTTGGTCTTAGAAAAGCTGAGAATCGCGATCTCGCCCAAATTTTCGGGTGGCGACAGGGCTTCGTTGTCTAGTTGGGGTGCCTGCAGCAACTGTGGTTGTTGCCACAACACCATCAGCAGCACTCGATATTGATAAACGCCCACAACGAGCGTGACGATCAGGGCCAGGGCCAGCCAGACTCGCCACCGGCCCGTCATATTGCGCCAGCCCTCAGCTGGGCGACGGCATAATCTACGGCCCGAGCGGTCAGCGCCATATAGGTGAGTGAGGGATTCACACAGGAACCGGAGGTCATGCAGGCGCCATCAGTCACGAAAAGATTTGTCGCAGCATGCGCTTGATTGTGGGCGTTGAGGACGGCCTGATCAGGGTCATGGCCCATACGCGTCGTTCCCATCTCGTGAATAGCGTCGCCGCCCACCATCGGCGCAGCACCACTCTCGATATCCTCCGCCCCCGCCGCTTCAAGCATGGCTATAGCTTGGTCGACGACGTCCTGCCGATGACGTTTTTCGTTTTCCCCAAACTCGAAGTGGAAGGTCACCTGAGGAATGCCAAACCGATCTTTCTTGGTGGGGTGCAGGGCCATCGTATTGTGGGCATAGGGCAGGATCTCACCAAAGCCGCCAAGCCTCATGTACCAGGGTCCAGGCCGCCGCAACCCGTGTTTGAAGTCCGCACCGAAGCCTGGCGTCGCCTTAGCTTGAGCATCCCAGGAGCGCCGGCTGGCTCCCCCCTGATACCCATAACCACGACTGAACCCAAGGCCGTCATCGCCTTCGACATTTCTGAAGCGGGGAATGTAGATGCCATTGGGACGATGGCCATAGGGATAATATTCCTCAAATCCAGGAATGCGTCCCGTGGCCCCTGCCCTGTAGGTATGGTCCATCAAATATCGACCCAGCGCGCCGCTTCGATTTGCGAAGGCGCCATCGCCGGCGCCGGGAGAGTTCAGCAGAATTTGCGTGGACCCCACTGTTGAGGCGCACAAAAAGATGAGCTTGGCAGCATAGCGACGACGCTCGCCGCTCTCGGTATCCACGACTCGCACGGCCGTCACGCGCTGGCCTTTGGCGTCATATTCAAGGCGCTCGACTAGGCTATTGGGGCGTAGCTCGAAGTTTCCCGTGGCCATGGCTGCCGGAAGCGTGCTGGATTGGGAGCTGAAATAAGACCCCGCCGAACAGCCTCGGTGACATGGACCACAATAATGACAGGGTGCGCGCCCGGGCAGAGGCTCGGTCAACGTTGCCGTCCGACCAATGGTCATCACTCGATCCGGGAATTTTTCCTTAATTTTCTTTGCAACATATTGCTCTACCACGTTCATTTGCATGGGCTTTTGAAATTCCCCATCCGGGAGCTGGTCCAAGCCCAGGGATTGACCGCTGACCCCGATAAAACGCTCCACGTGGCTATACCATGAGGCGATATCCTCATAGCGGATGGGCCAATCGATCCCGACGCCATCGCGTTTGTTCGCCGAAAAATCCAGGTCACTCCAGCGATAGCTCTGCCGCGCCCACAGCAGGCTGCGGCCTCCGACCACATCAGCCCGCATCCAACGAAAGGGATCATCTGGCTTGAAATCATAGGGATTCTGCGCGTCGTTATTCCAGAAGTGTCGCGTCGTTTCATCGAAGGCATAGGAGGTGGACTGAATTTCATATTGCTCAGCGTATAGCGCTCTCGGGCGCAAACCCTTATTCGGTCGCTTCCATGAGGGCTGATGTTCCCCCACATAGTCCACCCCGTGCTCAATGGGTTTACCGCGCTCAAGCATGAGCACCCGGAGCCCGCGTTCCGTCAGTTCCTTAGCTGCCCAACCGCCGGAAACGCCAGACCCAACGACAATCGCGTCCACGGACTCCACCGCGCCAATCGAATGGCCACTCTCTATCTCGCCCATAGCTTGCCCACCACATTAAATTTGAAGAAACCATCGTAGCGCCCGGGCATGGGCACATATTCTCTCTCAACGGTGGAACCCAGCTCAGAGGTGTAGAAGCCCGTAACCGTCAGCTCTTTGATCTGAAGAAACATTTCGGCTCCCCCCTGATCCCAGCTGGATTCGGCATCTCGCTCCGCGACCGCGGAAAGCTCCTCAAGCAGTTGAACCTGATGACTCGCCTCGAGCTTTGTAAAGGAGGCACTGAAACGTCGAACGCTTTCGGCCTCTAGAGCATCTAGCCCCCGTATAAAGGAAGCTCGCTCATCAGCCTGATACCAACTGGCCACCACGTAGTCGATGAAGTCACCCACACCAGCCGCCAGCGCACCCGGCGTATCCGTGTCAGGGATAATCAGATCGGCACACCGGTGGGCTATGCCTTGCTGCCCTGTGGTAAGGGCGCGAGTTTTTATGGTTCTATCGGCTATAGGCACCTCTACGGCTCTGGTACAGCTTTCGGCAAGCGTTCCACCCAGCAGTATCAATGCGCCCTGAAGCAGTTCTCTTCTTTGCATGGCTTACCTCAAATACCTCAATTCTTTAAGTGCCCTTCGCGCTTGGCCCAATCTAGTCCTCGGCAACCCGGCGCTGCCCCGATTCGCGCCACCAGAGGAAGGCAAAAACAGGGATCAACGCGAGAGGAATCATGGCGACAATTTGGAATGACTCCACCGACGCAGCCCGAACAACCTGCTCAAGCGCTTCCCCTTGCAGCGCCTCAAAGGCCTGAACGCCGCCCGCGGCGCGAACTTTCGCCTCGTCAAATATGGCTCCCATCCAGGGCAATACAGTCCAGCTCGCCACCCCACCGGCAAAGCCCATAAGGCCCAGCATCAACGCACCGCCCGCTGGATAACGCTCGGCCACGGCGCCAAGCATCGTTGGATAGAAGTAACAAATACCCAGCGCCCAGAGGGTGGCCGCTGCGAACGCCGAGAGTGGCGTACCAGCTTGCGATAGAAAATAAAGGCCGGGTGCCGCTAATAGACAGCCCAAGGTTAACAGCCCAGGACTAGAGAACCGGGCAACCATTGTGCCGGCATAATGACGGCCAATAAAAATCAGCAAATTGATGTAAATCAGGACCCAGACCCCTGGCATACCCACAATGTTAGTCAGCGCCAAGTCCACCCAGGCTGAGGGCGCCAACTCTGCCGCCACCGTGCCCATCATGCACAAAAACCAAATAAAAAAGCCCGGAGAACGCCCGAGTTGGGCAAACATATCGCCATAGGAGAGGCCCATTGCTACACGCTCAGTCACCGGGAATTCGGCACGTATGACCATCCAGGCAAGAACCAAGGCAGGCACCATAAGGATAATGAGGTTCAGCTGCCAGATTGCCCCGACTTGAATAATCCCGAGGCCGAGCAACCCGCCTGCTACAATGCCCGCTGGCCACCAGGCGTGCAGGATATTTAAGCGGTGTGTTTTCTCTTCCGGGTAAGCTGTGGCAATCAGTGGGTTGGTCGCGGCCTCAACCGCACCCCACCCGAGACCCGTGAGCAGTAGCCCCCCATACACCAGCCAATAGGCCGTAATAGAAGGCGCCATGATGGAGGCCATCAGGACACAAAGACTGCCCAGAAAGTAGCCTGCTGCGGCGAACAGGAGCATGGCCCGAATACCCACCAGATCCACCAGAGCAGCGCCAAACAGGAGCGTTAACGCGAATCCGACAAAGGTCGCTCCCAGTACCTCGCCCACCATGGTGGCCGAACGCGCAACATCCAGCACATCAAACAAATCCGCCTGAAGATCGCCAGCAATGGCAGCTCTGACCGCGAACCCCAATCCGATCATAAAGATCGCCAGGTTGGACAGCACGAAGAGCAGACGACGGTTCTCTGCCTGCAGAATTTTTTGATCTGACATAATCCCTCCCTCTCTTCTATTATTGGCCGAGCACGCGTTAAGTGGAATAGCAATCTGCGGTGAATCACCGACGGTGTCGATCCCGGACGTTTGAGTTTGGGCACAGATTCGAGAAGGCTTGAGCAGGGAGCAGATGAAATATATTTGGATTGCAGGGGGTTGGTTATGCGTTGGGCTTGCCCTTCTGGGGATTGCGCTCCCGCTGCTGCCAACGACCCCCTTTCTCTTGCTGGCTGCCCTATGCTTTAGCAGAGGCTCCGAGCGTCTTTATGCATGGTTGATCTACCATCCGAAGCTTGGGCCTCCTATCAGGGATTGGCAGACCAATAAAATCATCCGCCGCCCGGTCAAACTGATGGCGACGGTCACCATGATCGGCGTGCTCCTACTCTCCTTCGCCTTGGACCTGGCTTTTGGCGTGATCGCGATTCAGGCCGCGGTGATGGCCGGCGTTCTGGTCTTTATCTGGCGTCAGCGTGAAGTCTAGCCCCGGGCAGTGAAATTTTTTTATTATCGCTCACTCGTCACCCATCCTCTCATCCTCTGGTCTGACGCCACGAAACTCCTCCCGCGCACGCAACAGCGCTATGCAGGGGACCAGAAAAATTGCTCCGGCAACGGCCGCGGAGATCGGGCCGCCGCCTTTTTCGTTTATCAAATTCCAAACGATCATGGCAATCACGACCTGAGCCGCATAGACCCCAGCCCAGGGCCACATCCAGGCCTTCATGGACCGAAAACCATAGGCCCCTAGTCCGTAGATCAGCCAATGGAACGGCTCAGTCAACTTAGCCGCCCATCCGGTCAGCGTGAAACCAAACCAAATTTCGTGGTCCTCAGCGACAGGCTTAACAAAGATATCGAAAGGCATGTAGATGAAGGTCATGTAGAGGCAGAAAAAGAAAATAAGCGACATCCACCAGGGACGCCGGAGCCAATCGTCACGAATAATTTCAGTTATCGATGCCATCTGTCTGCTCCACCTTCTGCCGTTAACTCATCTCAGAGCTTAAACCACTTTGTTGGGTAACGCCTGACCCGCCAGCAGGGCTTGCATATTGTGCAGCGCACAGCGCCCCATGGCCTCGCGAGTCTGCAGGGTGCCACTCCCCATGTGAGGCAACAGCACCGCCTGAGGACATTCGTAGAGAGCGTGATGAACCGTAGGTTCACTTTCATAGACGTCCAGACCGGCTCCCGCAATGCCTCCACCGGCCAAGGCATCCGCCAAATCCGCTTCACTGATCACATCACCTCGGGCAGTGTTGATCAAAAAAGCATGGGGCTGCATGCATGCCAAATTGTCAGCGTTGATGAGGTGGTGAGTTTCAGGTGTAGCAGGACAGTGAAGGCTCACAAAATCTGACTGACCGAGAAGCGCCTCCAGAGATACTCGCGCAGCACCAAGCTCGGCAGCCACCTCGGGCGCAACCTCGCTGCGGCCAAAATAAAGAATCTGCATACCGAAACCGTGATGGGCCATTCGCGCCAACGCGATACCTATGCGCCCCATTCCCACGATACCTAACACTTTGCCGCTGACCTGAGTGGATAGCATGTGGGTGGGGTGCCACCCCTGCCATTTACCTGATCGAACCAGCCGCTCGCCCTCGCCGGTGCGCCGAGCACAGGTCAGAATGAGCGTCATCGCGATCTCTGCGGTCGCCTGGGTCAACACCCCGGGCGTATTCGTTACCGAGATGTTCCTCTCCGCTGCTGCGGCTACGTCGATGTGATTAAATCCAACGCCAAAATTCGCAATAAGCCGAACCCGCACCTGAGGATCGCGCAGCATGTCGCCCTCTATTCGGTCCGTAACCGTCGGGCATAGAATGTCTGCCTCTTTGAGGGCTTGAGACAGTTCGTCACGACTCATGGGGCCGTCTTCCTGCCGCAGCGATACATCGAAAATCTGTTCCAGCTCCCGCTCCACCGCCTCGGGCCAGCGTCGTGTAAGCACGACTTTCAACCGCTCGTTATCCATGGTCTCTCCAAGCCTTCATTCGTTGCTACGCTCTTAACCGACACTCTCATGAAACCTTACTTGCTGCCGTTAGCGGCGGGCACTATCCTGCCCGCACATCTTTACAATTCAGCAGTGAGGTTCGGGTGAGCAACGGCTATGGGCACTTTATAAAGGGCGAAGCGATTGAGGGCAAATCCGGCCGCCATCAAGATGTTTTCAACCCATCTACCGGCGAGATCAGTGGTCGCGTCGCCCTAGCAAATGCCAGCGAACTCGACCAAGCGGTTGCTTCCGCCAGGGCGGCCCTGCCCGCGTGGGCGTCCATGAATCCGCAACGACGCGCACGGGTGCTTTTTAAATTTAAGCAGCTTGTCGAGTCTAGGGCCGACGACCTCGCACAACTGCTTTCCGCCGAACACGGCAAGGTCTTGGCAGACGCCCACGGGGATATTCAAAGAGGCCTCGACGTCATCGAGTTCGCCTGCGGTATTCCGCACCTGCTCAAGGGTGAATATACGCAGGGCGCCGGACCTGGTATCGACGTCTACAGCATGCGGCAACCCGTGGGCGTTGTGGCAGGCATAACACCCTTTAACTTTCCGGCGATGATCCCGATGTGGATGTTTGGGGTGGCCATCGCCACGGGCTGCACCTTTATTCTCAAGCCGTCAGAAAAAGACCCCGGCGTGCCCCTGCTGCTTGCCGAACTAATGACGCAGGCAGGCGCCCCTGCCGGCGTTCTTAACGTGATTAATGGTGACAAACAAGTCGTTGACGCTATCATGAGTCATCCGCTGATTCGTGCCGTTAGCTTTGTGGGCTCCTCGGATATTGCACATTACGTTTATCGTGGCTGTGCCGAAAGCGGAAAACGCGTGCAGGCCATGGGCGGTGCGAAAAACCACGGCATTATTCTTCCAGATGCGGACCTGGATCAAACCGTGAAAGATATTGCTGGTGCGGCCTACGGCTCCGCCGGGGAGCGGTGTATGGCGTTGTCCGCAGTCGTGGCCGTGGGCGATCAAACCGCTAACCGCTTCATCGAGGCTATGCGCGAAGAACTCAGTAATCTGCGGGTTGGCATCTCTACCGACCCCCAGGCTGACTACGGACCCGTGATATCCGCCGTTCATAAGGAGCGAGTAGAAAACTATATCGCCATGGGTGCTGCCGAGGGCGCAGACCTGATCTGTGACGGACGGGGCTTCTCCCTTCAGGGTTACGAAAATGGCTTCTATATCGGCCCAACCCTTTTTGACCATGTTCGCCCTGAAATGCAGAGCTACCAAGACGAAATTTTTGGCCCCGTCCTTCAGGTGCTCCGGGAAGATGACCCAGAACAGGCCATTCGACTGGCGTCAGATCACCAGTATGGAAATGGGGTAGCCCTTTTTACGCGTGATGGTGGCGCTGCTCGTGACTTCGCTCAGCGTGTCAATGTAGGGATGGTTGGCATCAACGTACCCATACCGGTCCCGGTCGCCTATCACAGCTTTGGCGGTTGGAAGCGGTCGGCCTTTGGCGACACCAATCAACACGGCATGGAGGGCGTGCGTTTCTACACCCAAACCAAGACGGTCACCCAGCGCTGGCCGGACGGACCCACGGGCCAGGCTGCCTTCAATATCCCGCTGATGGATTAGTAAACGAGTGTGGCCGAGACTAGGAGAGCCCGGTGACGGGCACCAGAGCACCATGTATTGCCCCAGCGCGTTCGGACCCAAGAAAGCAGATCACGTCGCCTAAGTCCTCGGGGGCTACCCAATGCCCAAAGTCCGCGGAGGGCATATCAGCGCGGTTACGCGGCGTGTCGATCACGCTGGGCAAGACGGCGTTGACATTAATACCCTGGGCCTTCACTTCTTCACTTAATGCTTCCGTCAAGCGCATGACCGTCGATTTTGCCGCCAGATAGGAAGACAGGTTCGCAACGCCTCGCGCCGCCGCTGCAGCACCTACGTTGATGATGCTCCCCCGACCTTGTTCTAGCAGGTACGGTACGGCGGCCTTGAGCGTACGCCGCAGGGTGGTCACATTGATGGCAAACATCGCATCCCACTTTTCATCCTCAGTGGTATACACCGTAGGCCCCATATCAAAGCCACCCGCTATGTTGGCCAGAATGTGGAATTCACCGATTTGTTCAAAACAGCCAGCGAGGCTGGATTCACTCAGTAAATCCACGCGCATGGGTTCTCCAACGGCGCCGTCGGGGGCATCGATAATATCGAGTAAAATCACTCTGGCGCCTTCTCGCTGGGCAATGCGTGCAACCCCCTGACCAAGAACACCTAACCCACCTGTAATCACCATAACCTTGTCTTTAAGCAGCATCTTGCCTCCTATCTTCCGACCAGCTCTTCCTGTAACCCTGAAATCATACCGATGCAGACCCCAGGCGCGCGATACGCCTTTCTGAATACCCCAGCAGGACGACACGCCGATAAATTCGCTACACTCCAACGTCAACGTTTTGGGGAGCGAACATGATTTATAGAATATTGCCGGCCTTGGTTGGAGGCCTGATGGGACTTCAGGCCTTGGGTTGGATAACCAACCCAGCAACGGCGGCCGCTGGCTTAAGCATGCCCCTGCTGGAGGGCATGGCCCGCAGCACCCAGATTGGCGATTTCTCAGCCTTCTTTGTTTGCGTTAGCGGCTTTGCTCTACTCGGCGCCTGGCAGCGCCAGGGACACTGGCTGATCAGTGCCGGGCTTATTCTAGGTGCTGCAGCCGTGTTCAGAACACTTGCATGGCTCGTGCATGATGCTCCCCTCGCAAGCGTCTTTATTGGGACAGAGATCACCTGCGCCGCCATCCTCATCCTGTGCGCTGGGAGAATTCATCCCGCCGAGGCGTGAGCCGCTCATCCGTCTTTAGGGCTCAACGCCAGGCACGCGAACCGTCAGGCCGTCATGCTCTGCCTTGAGCCTTATCTGGCAGGCGAGGCGGCTGGTGTCCCGCCAGCCTAGCGCATAAGACAGAAGATCTGCCTCTTCCGGCTGTGCAGAGGGCAGTTTGTCCGCCCACTCGGCGTCCACCCAACAATGACACGTACAACAGGAGCAGCCGCCTCCGCACTGAGCAAGAATACCGTCTACACCATTGTCTACGGCGACTTCCATAAGCGTGTCTCCAGGCCGAGCATCATAGCTCAGGACATCGCCGTTGGGCTGTATAAAGGTCACCTGGATTATTTCCATTGGAGCCGTCCTTCTTCCACGGGGCGTTCGGCTCTATTGTAGCAGCCAACCTGCTCAGGACGGCGCACGGAAGGTCATCCGGTTTTATCCATAGCCTGACCCGCCCGCCCAGGTCAGGTCAGGTCAGGTCAGGTGCCTCAGCGTGCAGCAGCGGTTCACGCTGAGCTAAGGGTCTTGGGACTCTACGACGCTGGGCACAGCCTGAAAGTGGCCTAACGCCATCATCTTTTCTGCAAGGGACGTCTCGTAGGCCTCTTCAGGAGCCTCTCTAACGATTCGATCCAGGTCCACGGCGTCTCGACCGACAAGAATTCTCCATCGATTTTCTCGAACCCCGTCCAAGATGATCTCCGCTGCCTCGTCTGAGGTGGTCGGTGCCTCGTCTCTGAAGGTCTCGGCCTGTTGCTGAAGCATTTCACGAATATGGTCATCCGGGATGTTGTCCACGGGCAGGCCGCGCTTTGCAAAGTCTTCTCGAATGCCTGCAATCTCATGGGCCGACAGTTCCTTGGGTTCACTCTGGCCATGGGCACGAAAGCTGTTCAGCAGAATTGAGGTGCCAACGTGCCCCGGCATTACAACGGAACACTGAACGTGGGGTGCCAGTAAACGCAGCTCCGTGACCAGCGCCTCAGTAAACCCTTTGACCGCAAATTTTGCGGCGCTGTAGGACGTATGCGGCACGCCTTGACCCAGGCTAGCCCAAAAACCATTCACCGAACTGGTATTCACAATATGGCCCTCATCGCTCTCGAGCAGAGCAGGCATGAAGGCACGACAGCCAAAGTAGACGCCATACCAACACACCGAAAAGGTTCGTTCCCATTCTTCTCTCGGGTCTTCGATGAAGGAGCCCCCACCGGCAATACCGGCGTTATTGATCAGCAGGTTGATATGATCTGAGTTATGTTCCTTCAGCACTGCATCACGAAACCGATTCATCTGGACTTCGCTGCTGACATCACAGATGTGTGAAGAAAGTCGGCCAGGCCCGAGGGGCGTCGCCAACTCAGCCGTTTCCGCCATCTGCTCCGCATAGACATCGCACATCGCCACACGAGCGCCGGCTTTTATAAGCTGACAGACCAGGGCCCGCCCGATGCCCGTACCGCCACCGGTGACTACTGCAAGTTTGTCTTCAAAGCGATCCATGTGTCCTCCTCAACTGGCATATTTCCCAGTCGCCCTCAACTCGCCTCAAGCACGGAACGAATGCGGCCTGCGTGCTCTTGCAGCAGTCCAAAGTCGGCCATCTCTCTAGCGTGCATACTCAGATTGATGCCCTCGGTTCGGGGCAGAATATGGAAGTGCAGATGGAAGACGCTCTGTCCAGCCGCTGAACCATTGAGCTGGGCGATCATAATCCCCGGCACCGCAAAGGCCTCCCTCACGGCCTCGGCGACCCGCTGCACGGTGGCCATGGTCTGTCCCAAAATTTGGGGATCAATATCGTATAGGTTTTCGGCTGGGGTCTTGGGAATAACTAGCGTATGCCCGTCTACCTGGGGCATCACATCCATGAACGCTAGGCTGTGCTCGTCCTCATAAACCGTGAAGGCAGGCGCTTCACCTCTGAGAATCTTGGCGAAAATATTATCGGTATCGTAGGCCATGGTCCCTCCTCGCTGCACCAGGTCTCATGCGAGCAAAAAGAGTAACACAGCCGGTTTGGGATAGGCTGGCCCCACCACCCCGAACATAATGTCATAGCAAAAAAAGGGGGCCATGCCCCCTTTTGCTCCCTCCTAATTAGAGGTCTCGTTACTTAGACCGAGGCGTATAGCCCATGATGGCCTTGGTTTCTAAGAATTCCTCAAAACCATAGCGTCCCCATTCGCGGCCGTTGCCAGACTGCTTGTATCCACCAAAGGGCGCATTTTGATCCACTGGCGCACCATTCAGGTGGACGTTTCCTGTCCGGATCAGGCGGGCGACTTTCTTCGCGCGCTCTGGATCCTCGGAAGAAATGTAGCCGCTAAGACCATAGACCGTATCGTTGGCAATGCGGACCGCATCTTCATCGTCCTCGTAGCCGATCATGGTGAGCACGGGGCCAAAGATTTCTTCCTGGGCGATAGTCATATCATTGGTTACGTGGGAGAAAACCGTAGGCTTGATGTAGAAGCCCGCGTTGAGACCGTCCGGACGCCCCGGACCGCCGGTCTCAAGCCTAGCACCCTCATCAATGCCTTTTTGTATAAGGTCCTGGATCTTATTGAACTGGACCTCAGAGACCACGGGACCAATGGTCACGCCCTCGGCAGTGGGATCACCCACACGTACCTTCTCCGCTGCGGCTTTGGCTACGGCGGCAGCCTCATCCATGCGCGCATTGGGGACGAGCATACGACTTGGCGCGTTACAGCTCTGGCCCGAGTTAGTCACCATCCCAAAGACATCCCGAGCAATGGCTTTCTCAAAGTTCGCGTCGTCGAGAATGATATTAGCGGACTTACCGCCCAGCTCCTGAGCGACACGTTTAACCGTTGGGGCTGCATTTTTAGCCACTTCGATGCCGGCCCGGGTAGAGCCCGTGAAGGACATCATGTCCACATCGGGGTGGGAGGATAGGGCTGCCCCTACCGTTGGGCCATCCCCATGAATCAGGTTGAAGACCCCAGCGGGCACACCGGCCTCATCAAGAATTTCCGCAAACAGAACCGCATTGAAGGGCGCAACTTCCGAGGGCTTGAGGACCATGGTGCAACCCGCAGCCAATGCTGGGGCGACCTTACAGGCGATCTGATTAATGGGCCAATTCCAGGGTGTGATAAATCCACAAACGCCCGCAGGCTCCTTGATCACTCGAGACGTACCAAAGTCTTCCTCAAACTCAAAGTCTTTGAGGACATTCAACGCCGTCATCAGATGACCAATCCCCGTGGGCGCCTGGGCCGCCTTGGCCAGCTTTGTGGGCGCGCCCATTTCCTCGGTTATCACGGCAGCCACCTCCTCCATGCGGGCCCCGTAGGCTGCGATGATGGCCTCGAGCAAGGCAATCCTTTCTTCCTTCGTGGTTTGAGAAAAGGTTTCAAATGCTGCCTTGGCTGCAGCAACGGCGGCATCCACATCCGCCACGCCGCCCATGGCGACCACGTCCATCACTTGCTCAGTGGCTGGATTTATGACCTCTAAGGTGTCGGTAGTGGACGGCTGAACCCACTCACCATTGATATAAAATTTTTGTCGGTTGCTCACGATATGTTTTCCTTTTTATCAGTGCGACGGTATTGGCGTCGGAAGCGAGGACGCCCTGCGCTGTTTCCTATTGGGCGTTCCCAGCGGGCGTAGCTTAAACATCGGATGGAAATTTACAATGCCGGACGCCTCAGTAGACAGCCAGACAACGCTATGTGCGCCCTGGAGAGAGATAGAGTCGAACAAAAAAACCCGTGGCCCGGGTGTCAAAGACGCGCTCGTGATCAAGCCCCACCGCAAATTGCCGACCAAATCGGTACTGGAGATCAAGGCGATAGCCCAGCTGTTTGTCAATTTCAGCCGAAACGTGATTTAGCTCAAGGGTCCACTCGGCGTTACGCCTGATGGTGCCTCGGAGGCCCAGGCGGACAACCGGACCCTCATACACCAATCGCCTAGGGGTATGACCAATGCGCGCTCGGAAATATTCCAGGCTACCGCGCAGCTGGAGCGACTGGGAGATCGGCTGCTGCAGCCCAAACCCCGTATACAGCTGTGCGCTTCTGGCACGTTGAGTCCTGTCGCCAAAGTGCAGGCTGTCTGCCGATCGCTGGACGGCGTAGGCGGCAGTGAATCGGTAGTGCTGCCGAACCGCGACGCTGGTCTTTATTGAAGTGCCATCCACATCCAGGCTGCGTGGCCCTTCGCCGCTGTGGGTAGAGATATCCAGCCAGGTATTATCGAAGCTCTGGGCATAACCCAGCGAAGATACGAGCATCAGGACGCAGCAGCCAAGGCATCTCAAGTCGGTCATCCGGAGCGCCTCTCGCTGTGATTACCCAGGGTTTAGATCTGACGAGCCGCCTGACCTCAAGCGCGTTGATGCGTTGTTCAGAGCAGGCGGCGAAGCAAATTCCTAGGGAAGATTTAATCTCCTCGGAGGCATTTGCTTGGCTTAGGCGACAAGCGCATAGATAAAGGCCATAGAAGGCCGAATTTTCACGATCGGTTTACTGATCTAAACGAGACGTTGACGGGCGCTCTTTCTCCGCACCCGCACGATGGATTAGCCGGGTTTGGGCATCCAAGCCTCCCAAACCGGCGTGCAGACCTCTGGTAGGCTAGGCTGCATCCCCAGGTTAGCCCAGGGCTGACCCGGGCTGTGGAAGTCCGAGCCCGTTGAGGCCAGTAGCCGATACCGCAGGCACAGTTCGGTTAGCGTCCGCGTCTTGGCGGGGTCTTGAGCACCCGAAATCACCTCCATGCCGTCGCCGCCCATGGCCTTAAAGTCCTCTAGCAGTTGACGCAGCTTCGTTAAGGTCATGCCGTACTTCAGAGGATGAGCCACAACCGCCACACCCCCAGCAGCCCGAATCCATTGGGTCACCACGGCAGCGTCTGGCCACTCAACCTTAATATCGCCATCGCGCCCGGTGCCAAGTAATTTTTTAAATGCCTGGGCAACGGTACGCACTTGGCCTGTGTTCACCAACACGCGAGCGAAATGCGGCCTACCCACCATGCCGCCTGCGGCCAAGCGTTCCACGTCCTCCATCAGGATGTGATAACCCCGCCGAACCAGCACCTCCAGAATACCCTGGGCTCGGCGTGCTCGAAGAGCCTTTTGATGTTTGAGCGCCCCCAACAACTCTGGATTCGCTAAGTCCATGTTCAGGCCAACGATATGAATGTTTCTGCCGTTCCAGAGAGATGAAAACTCACAGCCGGTAATCAGACGCGGGCCAAGCCCCTGAGCGCTCACTTCAAGGTCCATCAGATCGGCATAGGCCGCCATCGTGTCGTGGTCCGTAATCGCGAGTTGGGCAAGGCCGCGCTCCGAAGCGAGCGTGAGGAGTTGAGCAGGGCTAATCGTCCCATCCGAGCGGGTGCTATGAAGGTGATAATCAACCTTCATCGTTTTTTCCCCCACGCCATTTCACGGCCACGCATTCGGCTCATCTGCTGTCCATTAACCCAAACCAGCACGTTACACCCTTAAAATCTCAAGGCCCAGGCCTCGTCTCGCCGAGCGCACAATTAGCTAGAGAAATCACATCCCCGCTAGGCTTGGACCAAAAGTTGCGGCAAACTTCGCCCCCTGATGTTTAGGAGAGACCCATGAAAGGAACCGTGCACTACGAGGTGAGAGACAATATCGCCTTAATGACCATCGATAATCCCCCAGTGAACCCCTTGTCCTCAGGTGTGCGCCAAGGCCTTTCAGATGGCGTCGCCAAGGCACTGGCCGATGACGCCGTTGCTGCCATTGTACTGACCGGGGCGGGCAGAGCCTATATCGCCGGCGCGGACATTTCTGAATTTGGCGGCAAGGCCGAAGGACCCAGCCTTCTCGACTGTCTCGATATCATGGACAACAGCAGCAAGCCGATTGTCGCGGCCATCAACGGCACTGCCTTCGGCGGTGGTTTAGAGGTTGCCCTGTGCTGTCACTACCGAGTTATCGCACCCAATGCTCAGGTTGGGCTTCCAGAAGTTAAGCTGGGACTCTTGCCTGGCGCTGGTGGTACTCAACGCCTACCCCGTCTGATCGGCGCGGAAAAAGCCCTGGCCTTTATGGTCTCCGGCGACCCCATCGCCGGACCTGCTGCGGTCACCATGGGTATCGCAGACGCGGTAGCGGAGCAGGATGTAGTGGAAAGCGCCATGGACTTCACGCGAAATATTATTGCTAAGGGCAGTCCGCTGCGGCGCATCCGCGATGAAGAAGGCGTGGTGGCGCAGGATCGCGACAAGCCCGAAGTTTTCGACAATGCAAGAAAGGCGGCTGCGCGAAAGATGCGCAAGCGCTTCGCGCCAGAGATGATCGTCCAGTGCGTGGAGGCAGCCGTTAACCTCGGTGACTTCGATGCTGGCCTGGCGGTTGAAAGAGAAAATTTTGTCAAATGTCTGGAACACCCTCAGCGCGCCTCGTTGATTCACATGTTTTTCTCCGAGCGTGAAGTGGCAAAGATTCCTGACATCTCCAAAGACATTGAGGCCAAGCCCATCAACAGTGCGGCGGTGATCGGCTGTGGCACCATGGGCGGCGGGATTGCCATGTCTTTTCTGAACGCAAACATTCCCGTTACCTCTCTCGAAATGAGCGATGAGGCCTTAGAGAAGGGCTTTGGCGTCATTAAGAAAAATTACGACATCCAGGTACAGCGAGGACGTATGTCCGCCGATGAGGTGGATCATCGCATGAGCCTATTGAGCGGCACCACGGACTATGCTGACCTCGGCCAGGCAGATGTCATCATTGAGGCCATCTACGAAAATATCGACGTCAAGATAGAGGCGTTCAAGAAGATGGACGCTGTGGCTAAGCCTGGCGCGATTCTGGCGAGTAACACCTCCGCCCTAGATATCGATAAAATGGCAGAAGCCACCGAGCGTCCGGAAGACGTCATCGGCCTGCATTTCTTTAGCCCTGCCAACGTCATGCGGCTACTTGAGATCGTGCGCGGGGGAAAAACCAGCAAAGAGGTCATCGCGTCCTCTATGAAACTCGGCCGCCAGCTCAAGAAAGTTGCCGTGCTGTCGGGCAATGCACCGGGCTTTATTGGCAACAGAATATTAGCCGGCTATACGCGCCAAGCGGGGGAAATCATTCTCCAGGGAGCGACCCCCTATCAGGTGGACAACGTGCTGTTGAACTTCGGCATGCCCATGGGGCCCTTTCAAATGAACGACCTGGTTGGCCTAGACCTTAGCTGGAGAGCCCGAAAGCTCTCAGGCATGAAGCCGGAGGATATCCCCATTACAGCGCGCGTGGCGGACAAGCTCTGTGAGAAAGAGCGCTTCGGTCAGAAAACCAGCCGCGGCTTCTACATCTATCCTGAAGGCAGCCGAGCCGGTCAAGCAGACCCTGAGGTAGTCGCCCTGGTGGAAGAAACATCGGCCGAGCTGGGCATCGAGCGCCGGCCCATCGATGACGACGAAGTCCTCAAGCGATGCCTGTACCCCATCATTAATGAGGGTGCCAGGGTGTTAGAGGACGGCATCGCTCTTCGACCCTGCGATATCGATATTGTCTATATCAATGGCTATGGCTTCCCCGAAGTCACCGGTGGACCCATGTTCTGGGCTGATCAGATTGGCCTGGACAATATTCTCAGCGACATCAAGCGCTTCCAGCAGGAATACGGCGGCGCGGTTTGGGAGCCTGCTCCTCTGCTCGAGCGGCTGGTGGCTGAAGGCAAGACCTTTGCCAGCCTGCAGGGCTAATCTGCTTTACTGAACTCATGCGTCAGCGCACATCTGCCATCGACCTCCAGGGCATTCATCACGTCTCCATTAACGTTGAGGATGTGAATGCCGCCCTGGCCTTCTACGTGGATGTCTTGGGTCTCACGCCCCTCCCCAGACCGGACATGGGTTTTCCCGGAGCATGGCTTCGCGCGGGGAATCAGGAAATTCACCTCCTGGGCCTCAGCAGCGGTACCCCGGTAAAGGAACAGCACTTCGCGCTCCAGGTCAAAGATGTAGACGCAGTGGCCACCGAACTTCGCCGGCTTGGGCACAGCGTCAGCAAGGTCTCAGAAATCCAGGGCATCTG
>MDTB01194470.1_pt1 | contig 21802 bp, 21 predicted proteins | sample 811161 | NCBI WGS metagenome assembly MDTB01 (sample SAMN05326650, study PRJNA326480) | marine metagenome | isolation source: seawater | place: Mediterranean Sea | collected 2009 | reverse complement strand
TGATCTAAATGAATTAGAAACCTTAGCAATACAAGAACTAAAAAAAAATAAATATTTTTTTGTAAAAAGATAATGAGCAATTTTATATATTCTATTCTAAAAAAAATTGTTCATAAAAATCCATCAAATATTGCTGTGCAAATTGATACTAAAAAATATACTTACAAAAATTTTTTTGAAGATAGTTATAATATTTCAAATTTTATTATTTTTAACAAAAAAAATAAAATTGGTATTATTGGAAGTTACAGCTATTTAAGTTATATATCAGTTTTTGGATCATTAATTTCAGGAAAAACTTACATTCCAATTAATCAAAACTTACCTATTATCAAAATTAAAAATATAATAATAAAATCAAAAATTGATTTACTTATAATAGATAATTCAGATAAGAAAAAATTTAAATTTTTTAAAAATTGCATTTCAGAAGTTGAATTAATTAAGTTTAAAGAAAAATATGAGTTTAGGAAAGAATATAGAAAACAGAAAATCCTTGCCAAAAAAAATGCGTATATTATTTTTACATCTGGGACAACTGGTGAACCAAAAGGCGTTCCTATATCAAGAAAAAACTTTTTTAGTTATTTAAAATGGCTTTTAAATAACTTTAAATTTAATAAAAAAGACTCTTGTTCACAATTTCCAAATCTTGGTTTTGATTTAAGTGTTGTTGATATATTTTCAACAATCTTATCTGGATCAAAGTTATACGTTCCAAAAAATTTATTTTTTCGAAATTATCCTGGATTATTTATTAAGAAATTTAGTATAACTCATGCAGTTTTTGTTCCAAGCTTTATAGATTTAATCACAAATGCATCTCAGCTTAAAAAAAAATATTTAAGATCATTAAAGAAGATTTTTTTTTGTGGGGAACCATTATACAAACATCAATTAGCTAAATTATTTAAAGCAAATCCGAATTTAGAAGTAATAAATGCTTATGGCCCAACTGAAGCCACTGTTTCTTGTACAAAAATAAAATTAAATTCAAGAAATTATAGCAAATATTGTTTTGAAACAGCGTGTATTGGAAAACCAATTAGAGGAACAAAATTATTTCTAACTAACAAATTTATTGAAAATAAAGAATTTAAAGAAATTTTACTAGGAGGTAAACAAGTTTTTAACGGGTATCTAGATGATCCAAATCTCAACAAAAAAAAATTCGTTAAAATTAAAAATATAAAATATTTTAAAACTGGTGATTTAGTTAAAAAAATTAATAATCAAATTTATTTTCAAAAGAGGCATGATACTCAAATTAAAATCAAGGGTTACAGGGTAGAGTTGGAGGAAATAGATACAATAATCAGAAAATTTGGAATAAAAGACGTCAAAACAATAAAATACAACAATTGTTTACTAACATTTATAATGAATAATAAAAAATCTAATATACAGAAACTAGACAACTATATTAGAAATAACTTACCTTGGTATATGGTTCCAAATAGAATTATTAAATTAAAACAATTTCCCACAAATATTAATAACAAATTAGACATTAATAAATTAAAAAAATATGTTAAATAAAAAATATATAAAAACATATCTTAATTAAGAAATATCTTATGATTAAAAATAAAAAATTATTATCTATTTTTAAAAAGAATTTAAAATTGAATCTTAAAGACATTGATGATTTAATGAATGGTAAAATGAATCTAGAGTTAAATAAACATCCAAAATGGGATAGCTTAATGCATGTAAAGATAATTCTAGAATTAGAAAAAACTTTTAAGATAAATGTTAATGAAAAAAATTATACTAAATTTACAAATTTAAAAAAAATAGATAACGAATTAAAAAATTAAAATATCTGAATTAAAATATCTGAATTAAAAAATTATACTTTTAAATTAGTTTTAAAAACTTAGAAAACCTTAATCTGAAATCAGAAATCAAAAACTGTATATCTACATTTTCTATTAAAAGTTCAGATTTTAACTTAAAACTAAAAATTGGATCTTTCGTTTTTTTATTTAACAAATAGTTTATTAAAGAAAAATTTTTTGTTAATTTAATTTTGGTATTATGAATAAATAATGTTGTTTTTTAGATGGTTTAATTTTTATATCTAGAATAGGGAATGGAAAATTGTTTAAGTAAAACTCCTTCGCGTTAATTTTATTAAAATTCAAAATTTTGTTATGAAAATTTATTTTTTTTTCGTAATAGCGCCATTAATAAAGCCATAAGAATTTTTTACTTTTTTAAATTTAAAAGGAGAGTTTAATAAATAAAAAGGTTCGTCAAAAAAATAGTTTTTACAATATTTTTGTTTCATAAATCTCTTATATGGATAATTTTTTTCATACAAGTCGAATATTTCAGCATTGTTAATACTTTCAAAATAGGAACGACTCAAATTCTGCCACCTATGTAAAATTAAATTTAGATTTTCATAAATATTTATATTTTGAATAAATTTTTTTTCAAATATTTTTTTATAAAAAATCTAATTAAAAATTTTTATCTAAAAAAATTAAATATAATTTTTATTAGTTCGTCTTTAGGAAAAAGTGTTGATGCAGGAACTTTATTATATTCATCGTCAAAAATTTCACTGGAAAGCTTAATGAAATCGATTGTTATTGAATATTCTAACTTTGATATAAGGTGTAATACTTTAGTTTTGGGCTTTTTTAAATCGCCATTATGGAACAGATTAAACGATGTTAAAAAAAATAATATAACTAAATTATTACCATCAAAGAAAATTGGTAAAGTTTCTAATATTTTAAAAACAATCAGATTTATTGAGAAAAACGACAATATAAATTCTAGTTTAGTTTATCTAGACTCTGGATTTCGTTCAGTAAAAATATAGAATAATCAATAAGGTGTTTTTTTTACAATTATTTTTTCTTTGAGCATAGTAGAAATAATTTCTTTCATATCTAATAATGAAAAATTTTTATCATTAGCTATGTCTAGTAGATCTAATTTACCCTCTGAAAGATTTAAGATTTCTAACATAGATAAAAGGCTCTCTTTTTTTTTTCTTTTAACAAGCATCTTGTCATATAAATTACTATTACGTCTAGAAAAATGATGTGTTCCATATAAAACTGTACTTTTTGGCACAAAGTTTAATTCTATAGTTTCTAATATATTTAATATTTTTTCTATAGAGTCGTAAAATGTTTCATAATCAAATTTACTCAAGTTATCTAATGACGTGTGATACTCTTTAAAATTATTGTAATTATTCCTAGAGATAACACCAATTGGTAAGTTAAAACCTGGGCTGCAAAATTGTCTTTCATCAGCTCCTTCAGGGGTAAATTTATGAATGATTAGATCTGATGTATTTTTTAAAACATTTATAGCTGCTTTATCAGAAATAGAATTAACTAATCGTGATTTTTTATAAGTAAATTTTTTTCCATTAGCTAAAAGATTAAGAATGTACCCTGCATATAAATCTTTTTTAATGTTTCTCTTATTTTTATGTAAGAATGCAGCTGATCCTATATTTTCAGGACAAATTAAAAATCTATATGAATAGTAATGTGGTCCTGTTTTTTTAAGATAATCATAAATTACCATTAAGGCTAAGGGGCCTGATAATTCGTGATTTGCCATCTGAGGATGACAAAGATATGTAGATAATAAAATTTGTTTTTTTGATTTCCCTTTTAATATTGTATCTGAGTATTCTAAGTATCCATCTTTTAAAGTTGATTTTATATATACTTTGTAATTACCTTTTTTTAATTTAGAAAATTCTTTGTAGCTTAGACAAAAACCCCAAAACTTTTTGTAATAAGTAGTGATATAGGGAATTGCATTAGGGAGTTCTTTTAGATAAAATAATCTTTTTTTTAAATTGTTAAATTTAATTTTTTTACTTACAGGTTCAGAATAATTTACAACATGAAGACTGTGTTTTTTAAAATTAGCAATTTTTTTACCTGTTGGGGTTATTATATAACCATCACTAATATTCCATTCTTTTGGAATAACCCAGTCAAGTACCCTTGATCCTGATTTAAACTTAAATATTTTTAAATCAATCTTATCACCTAAGATTTTAAGACTTTCTCTAAAGCCATTTCCTGTGATACTACGACAAATTGGATATAATTTTTTTAAATAAAATTTAATATTATTTTGATTTATTAATAATTTTTTTATCACAAAAGTGATATTATTAAATTAATTCATTTTTGAATATCGAAATATGCAAAATTTACTAAAAAACTACGAATTACAAATTAGAGATTATAAAGAGTCTTGCAAATCTAAAATATGGAGTCAAATTACTAGCAATTCATTTAAAGATATAGATACAAAAAAACTTAGTAATTTTTTTTCCAATAATCTTTCTGATGGAATTGATAATTCAAGATTGTTTAATGAAGAAGATGTTAAAAAATTATTTTTAAGTTTGTGTAATAAGTATAATAAAGATGAGATTTTAAAATTATTAGTTGAAGATAAAAAAAATATTGGAAATTCTTCAAAACATTATACTTATGAAAAAAAAATTATTTCTTACGCTGATAATTACCACGTAAATTTTTATTTTGAAATAGAAAAATACATTTCAAAAGAAAAAAATATAATATTAGAAATAGGTGGTGGTTATGGTGGGCTAGCAAGAATGATTTGTAATAATAAAAACTGTACATATATCTTAATTGATTTGCCAGAAACTAATCTAATAAGTAGTTATTATTTGACATCACACTTTCCTAATAAAAAATTTTTACTATATGAGGAATACAAAAATAATAAAGAAATTAGGTTAGAAAATTATGATTTTGTAATTTTACCACCATGGTCTTTAACTAAAAATATAAAATTTGATTTTTGTATTAATCTAAGATCAATGATGGAAATGAATACAGACTCTATAAATGAATATTTTAAATATATTCAAGATAATTTAGTAGATGGTGGATATTTTTTAAATGTGAATAGATATTTTACGGATGGAAATGATTATAATTTTTATTTTTACAATTTTCCCTATAATAAAAATTGGAATGTCATTAAAAGTGAAACATCGTGGTTACAAAAAGATCTTCACTTTTTGTTAACTAGAAAAAGTAAAGTTGCCCTCAACGATATGGATAATCTTTTAAAAAAACTTCAGAATTTTACTAATAAAAGATACGCGTATAAAAAAAATATTTATTACATTATTAAAAAATTTCTAAAGAATTTATTTAAAATTTAAATAAAAATTCAAAAATTTATATCACAAAATTTTTACAGATACTATTTGTCCAGAGTGAAATGCTATATATTTAAACTCACTATCTGAAAAAACTTCTGTCATAGCTTTATATTCTCCACTTTTCCAGCCTGGTAGATTATAATAATCATCAAAAATTATAATTGAACCCTTGATAAGTTTAGGTTTTAATCTTTCCAAAATAAATTTTGTCGTCTCATAAGTATTCACATCTATATGGACAAAATTTATTTCATAATTATTTTTTGTTAAAAAATTTTCTAGAGTATTTTCTATATCTCCAATTATTAATTCAACATTATTATTTACTTTAGGTGGATTACCACCTCTATTCCACGCACCTTTAATTCTAGTTTTATTTCCGATCCAATGTTCCGTATTACCAGTAAAATTATCAAAACCAAATATTTTTTTATTTGGAAGATATTTAGAAAAAAAATTTATTGTAGATCCAGTAGCGACCCCAAATTCCAAGAAAAGTTGTTCTTTTTTTGTCCCATTTTCTAATGCTTCTAAAATTGAAAACTCTCTAATATCTGAATGATTATTAAATAGCATAGAAGTTGGAAAATATTTTTTAAAATGATTATAACATTCTTCAAACTGATCAACTTGATATCTGTGTATCGGATTAAAGAAATCTAAATCTTTTTTTCTTAATTTTTCTGTATAACTTGTTAAGAATGCATCACCAGCAAATTTAAATAATTTATAAAAAAATTTTTTCATTTAACTAATTATTATAACACTTTAATTCTTTTATTAATTTAAATTTAAGTAATTTTTTTAGAATTTGTGAAACAAGTTTTTCTCTAATTTTAAGCATGTATGAGATATCATTAATAGAGTGCTTACCATCACAATAGGTTATCACATTCATCATTGTCTTTGTAAATTTAGATACATGTTTTTTTTTACCGATACCTGGATATAAATTCCTTTTAGACATATGAGGCTCACACAAAAATGTGGTTATATAATATTTGTTTTTTTCTATAGTGTTGATAGCTTCCTTTAACATGCTGTACCCACCTTGCAAACCTTTTGGTGTTACAACTTTTTTTAAATTATCAAGTGAAGTGTGATATTCTTTATATGTACCATATTTAGATCTCATTAATGTAGCAATAGGTAGATCAACTCCTGGAGAACAATATTGTCTTTCATCTCCACCTCGATTTAACCATGTATACTTTTTAAAATTTTTAGAATATTTCTTTATTGTTTGCAAACCAACCTTATCGGATATGGTTTGACCATTTCTAGACGGAAGAAATGAGTAATTTCTATCATCCCCTACGCAAGTAATATTAAATCCAGCAATTACATTTTTTTTTAAAATTTTAAAATTTTTATTGATGTATCCAATGGAGCCAATTGTTTCTGGGATAAATATAATTCTGTATGAGTATTTTCTTTTTTTTTGAGATATCCATTTTGCTAAATTAATAGTTACAGCTGGTCCCGAAAGCTCATTATTTGCCATTGAGGGATGGCAAATATATGTTGATAGAAAAATTTCTTTTCTATATTTTCCTTTAATTAGAATTTCCCCATAAATTAATTTAGTTTTTTTTATTGAACTATTAATAAATACTTCATAATTTCCTTTTTTGAGTTTTTTTACTTCATTATAAGACATACAAAATCCCCAATTTTTCTTATAATATGATGTTACATACGGAATTGCTTCAGGTTGATCTTTGATGAAATGTAAATTTTTTTTGAGCTGTTCTAAACTTATCTTTTTATGAATTTTTTCAGAGTAAGAAACTAAGTGTAAATTATTTTTTTTAAAATCTAATATCTTTTTTCCATAAGAGTTTTTAATCCAAGCTTCGTATGCATTCCACTCATTAGGAATTTTCCAATCAAAAACATTTTTACCAGAATTAATATTTTTAATTTTTAATTTATTATGAATTTGTTTGAGAATTTTTAAAGTCTCTAAATTTCCCTCTCCAGTTAAACTTCTATTAATTGGCCATAATTTTTTACAAAGGTTATATATTCTATTATTTTTCATCTATTATTATTTTGGATTTATTTTTAATTAGTTTCCAAGGGTCCTTTTTGAAAAATTTTTTGCTAGCCTCATCAATATCATCACAAGTTGTAGATTGTAAAAAAAATTTTGTTGAGTTAGATCTTAAAATCTTTTTTTTATTTATACAATTTACAATTGGAGACAAATCATATTTAAGCCCAATTATCTTTGAATATTTTTTTTCAATACATTGGCCTATTTTTTTATTATTTTTGTACAAATCTCCCTTAAATGTTTTATAAAATCGCCAAGGAACTTGATTTAATTCTTCATATCTATGTAAATAGCTACAACCTTTATGCCAAGGCACCCCAAGCACACACAATCTAGCATTCTTTTGGGAAAACCATTCTAATATGCTATCCTTCCCCCAAGAAGTTTCAAATTTTTTATTTTTAATTTCTTTAACTAGTTTTCCATATACTAAATAGCTGTGAAGAGGCTGGGGTGTTCGGTAGTATCTTTTACTTTTTAATGCTGTTAAAGGGAGCAAACCATTTTTATCAATAGATTTATCGATATGAAACTTTTTAGTTTTAAGAAAAGCTTCTCCAGAAAAAGCAGGTAACACAAGAGTTCTTTTTTTTGAAACTATTTTTTCGATTAGGAGTAATAAATAATCAGGTATTTTTTTTCTATTGAAATCAATATTAAATATAAATGACCATAATCCAGAATATAAAACAATTACTTTATCGTTATCTTTTATTACACTATTAAAACTTTTAATTATCTCATCTTCGCATATTAATCTTCTACTTTTCAAGTTACTTTTTTTTGGCAGAGTAAATATATGACGTATACAGAATAATTCCAAATTTCTTTTTGTAAGAAATTAGTTTTTTCTTTCTCAACTTTTCAAATAGATTTTCATGTTTGTACATAGTTTCTGGTAATGGCCAATCTTTTTGAGAAAGCAATGTAACATTTTTATACTTTCTTTTTGCAAGATTGATAATTTTTTCTGTCTTTGAAAAAGAAACTATTGGAAAAATTATTTTTCCATTCTTATTAAGATACTTACCTGCAACTAATAGAATTTCACTTATTAATTTAGCTCCATCTAAACCAGCTTCACATGGTATATTTTTATTATACCAAGGTGAAACATTGGCTACAGGTTCAGAAATTGCTGATACAGATTCTACTATAAAATCAAATTTTTCTTCTTTCCACGGTGCAAACATACTTCCATTTTTAACTTCTGCAATTAATTTCTCTTTCTTTAAGTTTGCTTCACACTTCTGAGTAGCCTTTTTTGAAATATCAGAAAAACAAAATCTTTGAATTTTATTTTTTTTTTTTTTAAAAATGTTAATTCCTATATTTCCATTTCCACATCCCAGATCTAGAATAGTTGCTTTTTTTTTTATTAATTTAATTGCTTCCTCTATGACTAATTTACTTGTAGCATTTGGTGTAAATACCTTTTTTGTGCTATCATTCATTTAATATTACCCCATTTTATAATGGCTGATCCCCAGGATAGTCCTACACCATAACCAGCAATAATTAAATTATGATTATTTTTAATTTTATTTATTGAAGCATCTTTTAATGCTATAGGTATTGATGCTGAAATAGTATTTCCAACTTTATTATAATTCTCATAAGTCTTGTCTTTTGGAATTAATAGCTTTCTATTAATATTATCTAAAACATATTTGCTTGCTTGGTGAAATATAAAGTAATTAATTTTTTTTAAGCTTAAAGACGATTTTTTTAGTAATTTTTTTACATTTTCAGGAACTATACTCATAGCAAAAGTTAAAACTTGAGCTCCATTCATTTCAACTTCATTTTTACCTTGTTCTAATTTTAAAGCATTAAAACCCGATCCATCTGTACCCAATAAAAAAGGTCCAATTTTATTTATATTACTTTTACTTACCATAGTTGCAGCCGCAGCATCTGAAAATATTGGTCTGCATTGAACATTTTTTTTACTTATCATTTTTGTATAAGTATCAGCACAAACAATGACTCCGTTTTTTGCTTCTTTAGATTTAATTAAAGCGCTAGCAATATTTAAAGCATAAATGAACCCTGAACAACCTAGGTTAATATCAAAAGCAATTAATTCTTTACCCAATTTCAACTTATCTTGCAAAATACATGCAGCTGTAGGTATTCTATAAGGTGATGTTTGGGTAACTAATATTAAAAAATCGATTTTCGTATCAGGAAACTTTTTAAGAAGTTTTTTTATACTTTTTTCTGCTAAATCAATTGTATCCTCATTAGAGGATGATATATGTCTTTTATTAATTCCAGTTTTTTTGAAAACTCCTTCGACATTTAATTTTGGATTATCTTTTTTAAGAGTTTTTTTATTCTCAGTGTTTTTAGGTAGAAAATATTCTATCCCTGAGATTTTAGAACCAATCATTTAATAAGTGATTTTTTCTTGAGTATGGTTATAAGTTTTTTTACACTTAAAATAGATGCAATATCATTTAAATTACTAAGTTTATTCCCTAATTTTTTATCTAATGCAGATAAAATATCAAGCTGGGCGAGAGAGTCCCAATTTTTAATTTTATCAAGTTTATCAACTTTTAATATTTTATCAGGAGTTGTTTTTAAAATTTTAGCTATGGTTTTGTAAACATCGTCTTTAGTGATTTTGTTTTTCATAACATTTATTTATATCAATTGAAGTTTAGAAGCAATACAAAATTATTTTCTTAATATCATATGCACTTCTGAAGAAGAGCTTGATTGGTCTAAAATTTTTTGAAATTGATTTATATGTTTTAAAAAATATTTATGAAATTTTTTTTCAAAAATTTTTGATTTATAATTAAATGAAAGTGATAAACTTCGATATAAATCTAAAAAATCTGATCCAAACCACCATTCACTTACACTTTTAAGATCATATTTTTTAGAAATATATTTTAAAGATTTTTCACTATATAGATTAGTATGAGCACCTCCCAGTTGTCTAGGATATACTTTTGGAAACGCATTTTCTATAAATGTAGAAAAAGACACTAGTGGTACTGCTAAATAAAAATATTTAGCACTAGATTTCTTAAAAGCTTTAAATATTTCATTGGGATTTTCTAAATGCTCCAAAACAAATATACATGATATCAAATTTGCCTCAGTCTTATTAATTTTATCTATAATTTTATCAAAATCTAAGCAATGTAATTTATTTTTTTTCAAATTTTTGTTTCCAAATGATACTAAAGTTTGATTTGGATCAATGCCATCAGCGCTAATATGATTTAATTCACAACTTCTAACAAAATGTCCTGCTCCACATCCAATATCCAAAACTTTTAATTTTTCTTTAATTGAATTTTTCATGAATTTAACTTTTGGAATATAAATCTTATTTAATCGCTCTGAATATAACTTAGAATAAATTTTTGAATATTCTTTACCACTATTGGAGGTATAAATTTTTTTATTAAAATTTTTACTTATAAAATTTTTTCCATTTAAATGTTCGCACCTTCTGCAAAAAGAATAGTCAACCTTATGTGAGGTGAAATCATTAGATTCTAATTTAAGGTTGCAAATTATACATTTATTTCTTTTTTTTTGTTTATTATATAGAGAATTTATTCGTAGAGTATTTTTTAGATTAATATTATTTTCAAGTATTAAACTTTTTTTAATTTTTACTAAATCGTCATTTTTTTTTGAATACTTGATAATCTTTTTCATTTAACTAATCTAAAATTATCTTAGTGATATCTTTTTTAAAAATTTTTACCGGATTATTTTTTAACCTCATATCATTTACTCCTTCTAGAATTTTATGTATTTCTTTTTGAATATTAATTCCTAATTTTTTAAAATTTAATTCCATAGCAGTTTTTTCAGCTAAGAAATTTATATAATTTGTAAGTTCGTTAATATTTTTTGTTTTTGTTATTTCAAAAAAAATATTGAACCTCGAATTCAAATCAAAATTTTGTGATACATATTTTATATTTAGGAAATTAAATTTTAAAAATTTTGATAAATTCAAAGCCACAGCATGACCATGATTAATTCCATACAATGATGTAAATGGATAAGATATAGCGTGCGGAGCTATAGTTTTAGAAATACTAATTGCTTTACCCGATAAATTTGCTGCAACACTCATCTTAAAATCATTTTCCAAGGATGGATTATTAATATAATTTAAATAATTTGACATTGAAATTTTAAGAGAGTCTGTTGCATGCTTTAAACTTGTTGAATTAGATTTTAATGACATTATTGACTCCATGGATTGTGCTATTGCATCAAATCCAGCAGAAGCTTTTATTTTTTTTGATGCTAAACTAATAAAATCTGGGATTAGCAAGTAATCATCTGGCTTCACAATTGGTCCTTCAACTGAATATTTTATATTATCTATATATATTACTGCATTTTCAGTAACTTCAGCACCTGAACCTGCGGTTGTGGGTATTGCTAATAATTTATAGTTTTTGGAAAGATTTAAAGAATTATTAATAATTTTAGATTTTAAATTTTTTTCAAAATTGATAACAGCAGAAATTTTTGCATAATCTATAACTGAGCCACCACCAATAGCTATTATTAGATCGGGATTATATTCATCTAATTTTTCTTTAATCTTAACAAGTTCTTCAAATTTAGGAAAATAATTTTTTTTTTTATAAATTAAATAATTTGTATCTTTAAAAATTTCTTCAATTTTTTTATCAATATTAAGCTTTTTAAAAGAAGTATTGCCAACAATTAAAAAAATCTTATTTATATCTTTTTCAATATACTTATTAATATCTTTAATTGAGGAAAATGAATAATTAAGCATTAATTTTTTTCATGAAATTTTTTTTAATTTTTAAAAATTCTTTTGGTCTAGTCAATCCATCTATTGATCCAGAACTAATTTTTACCTCCAGGAGACTTGGTCCATTTGATTTTAAAAATAGATTAATAGTCTTGTTAGTATTTTTATCTAAACTAAGTGAAAAATAGCTTTTGTAACCAAGGCTTTTGCTTAAATTTTTAAAATCAGTCCCGGTCACAGTTGTAATTTGTCCACCAACAGACTCGTGACAACCATTATTTAAAATAATATGTTTAAAATTTTTATTACCATAAAATCCAACAGTCCTCATTGAACCAAGATGCATCAATATTGAACCATCACCATCAAGACAAATTACTTTTTTTTTAAAAGAAATACCTAATGAAACCATAGCAGAATGTCCCATTCCACCAACCATATATAAATCTGAATTAGAATTTTTGTTATATTTTTTTCTTAAATAGTCTAACTCTCTTGATGTGTAGCCAGTTGTAGAGACAATCTTATAATTTTTTGGAATTTTTTGAATTAATTTATCAATAAAGAATATTCTTTTAATGCCTTGATCAATTTTTATTTTTTTTTTTAATTTTTTTTTATTACTTGTAATTGAATTCATTTTAACAAGTATGGCGCTAATTTTATTTTTTTTTCTTGAGTCATCAATAATTTTAGAGATTTTTTTAAGGTTATTTTCTGAATTAAGTATTACATAATTTATATCTAATAATTTAAGTAAATTAGGTGTGATTTCTCCCTTTAATCTATGCTGTGGTTCATCTTTTTTCTCTAGTGAAGGATCACCTCTCCATCCAATTAAAAGAAGTAAAGGTATATTGTATACTTGTTTATGAGCAATTGAAATTAATGGGTTTATGGCGTTACCTAGGCCAGAATTTTGCAAATAAACACAGGGTAATTTCCCACTCGATAAATATTCTCCTATAGCTACCGAGACTGCAGATCCTTCATTGGCGGCTTTAATATGCTTTATTTTTTTTTTATCAATTAATTTTGTAAAATTTTTTAAAACACTATCTGGTACACCTGAAAAAAAAGATATATTTTTTTTCAAAAAAAAATTTAATAATTTTTCTGCATCTATCATTCTTTAATAAGAGAAATAACATCTTTAATTGAACTAATCTTGTTTTCTAATTCAAAAGATCTTTCATTTTTTAATATAATTGAAGCAGCGTGCTTCATTGCTGGATAAGCTGATCTTAATAATTGATTAGCATAAATTACTATTTTGAAATTATGTTTTATTAAATCATTTTCTTTTACGGAAGAATAAGTTGATGGAACAGCTACTAGAGGTTTAAAAAATTTACTTTTCTCAAAAATTTTTGCGAACTCAAATATTTCTTTAGGATTTTTTTCTTTACTATGGATCAATATAGCATCTGCTCCAGACTTAGAGTAGTTTTCAGCTCTTTTTAAAGCATCTTTAATTCCCTTTCCTAGAATAAAGCTCTCTATTCTTGCAATTATCAGCATATCATCACTTATTTTAGAATTTTTAGCTTTTTTTAATTTTTTACAAAAACCTTCAATACTGTCTTGTTTTGCATTTTTTTGATCTTTGAAAAGAGAGTTTTTTTTAAGCCCAACCTTATCTTCAAAAACTACTGCAGAGACCCCAGCTCTTTCTAAAGTTTTTACTAGGTAAGAAATATGTTCAAGTCTTCCACCATTATCAGCGTCAAAAATTACTGGTTTGCTTGTTACATCTAGTATTTCATTTAGACCATGAATTCTTGAAGAGTAATCAACAGATTGATTATCTGGCTTTCCTCTGGTTAGAGAGTCTGTCAAACTTGATGACCACATTCCATCAAATTCTCTATAAGAATTATTTTTTATAAAACTTGAATTTTCAATAATCAAGCCAGTTAAAGCATTATGAGATTCCATTATTCTTACTATTGGTTTTGCTTCCATTAGTCTTTTAAGTTTTGATTTTCTTGAATCTACAGAGACTCCATATTTAAATATGTTTTTTTTTATTTCACTTGATGAAATCCCTAAAGTATATTTTGGTTCTATCAATTTTCCCGACCATTTTGCTAATTCCTTTATTACTCTCAATCGAGTATTTTTTTGAATCCCTTTTTTCCAATCATCACCGTGTACAACAAAATTGGGTCTAATTTTTTTTAAATTAGGAACGTAATCTAACGTTTTTTGTGGAATGACATTTTTAACAAATTTGAGATTTTTTATAACAATTTCTCTTTGTTCATAGTTTAAATGAGGAAATTTTTTATATGAAGCTATTGCTTCATCAGTTAATAAACCAACTGTAACTTCACCATATGAATTAGCAACTTTTAATATATTTATATGTCCTTTATGGAGAATATCTGCAGACAAACCTACGTATACTTTTTTTTTCTCTTTATTATTTTTCATAGAAATTAAAAATATTTATTAATGATATTTTATTATTAATTTTTTTTATAATACTTTTAAATGAATCGTGATCAACAAGTAAAACAATACACTTTATATCTTTATCTTTAAGTACATTACGCATAGTTATTTGTTTATTTTTGATATTATGCAAATCAATAAATGGGTCTATAAAATATATTTTTTTGTATAATTTAGAAAAATATTGAAAAATCTTTAGAGAATGTGAATTTCTTATATCAGAAACATTCTTTTTATAAGTTAATCCAGCAAAAACTATTTTATCTGTATTTAATTTTATTTTTTTTTTTTTAAGCTCAATATTAATCTGATCTATAGTAAATCTTTTCATATATTCATTAATACCTCTTCCTGACAAGGTCACATTTGTTTTAAAATTATTTTTTTTTGCTATGTATGAAAAGTAATATGGATCAACAGGTAAACAGTGTCCTCCTACCAAACCAGGAGAAAATTTAAAAAAATTCCATTTTGTACTTGCTTGATTTAAAACATTAAAAAAATTTAAATTTAATTTTTTACAGAAAATAAATATTTCATTCATAAGAGCTATATTTAGATCTCTTTGTATATTTTCGATAACTTTTGATGTTTCTGTTTCTTTAATTGATCTAGTTATAATTAGTTTCTTTGATAAATTTTTATAAACACTTTTTATTTTTTTATCAAAATTTTTATTTGGTATTGCAATAAGTTTATTAATTTTATCAATGGTGTGTTCTTTATCTCCTGGATTAATTCTTTCAGGACTATAACAAACAATAAAATCACCTTTTTTTCGTTTTAATTTACAGTTTTTTTCTATTATTTTTACACAATAATCTTCTGTGACACCTGGATAAACAGTAGACTCGAAAATTATTATATCTTTTTTTTTTAATATTTGCGCTAAGTCCTCACAAGCTAATTTAAGAGGTTTTAAATCAGGGTTTTTATTGTTTTTAATTGGAGTAGGTACACAAACTATAAAAAAATTACATTCTTTTAATTCAGAAATTTTTGAGGTTAATTTTTTTGAATTTATTATTGACAAAGATTTTTTTGAAAAATCTTTGTTCGTATCAATTTTATTTTTTAAGTTATTAATTCTTTTTTCATTAATATCGAATCCATAAGCATTAAAATTTTTCGAAATTTTAATTAGAGCTGGCAATCCAACGTATCCAAGTCCAATTACACAAGGTTTAATTTTCATATGACAGATTTCAATTTTTAATATATGTATAATTCCTGTAATTCAATAATAATAAATTTTTTTGATGAGAAACAAGCCAACATTTATTGCTGAAATTGGAATGAATCATAATGGAAATTTTGATTTATGTTTTGAAATGATTAAGCAAGCAAAGTTGTCAGGAGCTGATATTGTTAAATTTCAACTGGGATGGAGAGATAAACCTGGTGAGATTAATAGAATTAATAGCAAAGTAATAAGAAAATTTATAGATTGGACAAATTATTTTGAAATAGAATTATTGTTTTCAATAATAAGTGATGAATCTTACAAATTAATTAAACCATTTAATTTTAAAAAATATAAAATAGCTTCTAGGACAGTTGTTGATAATCCAGATCTAATAAAAAAAATATTAAAAGAAAAAAAAAAAACAATTATTTCACTTGGTATGTGGAATAAAAAGAAATTACCTTTTCCATTAAAAAAAAATATTTCTTATCTTTGGTGTTTATCTAAATATCCTTGTGAGCCAAATGATTTAAAAAATTTACCTAAAAATTTTCAGAAATCAAAATTTGATGGATACAGTGATCATTCAATTGGAATAGAAACATGTTTAATAGCTATTTCAAGGGGAGCAAGAATTATTGAAAAACATTTTACTTTAGATAAATCTAATACAACAATTAGAGATCATTCTTTATCAGCTACACCTGAAGAATTTAAGTTACTAGTAGATTTAGGCACAGATATTTATAAAAAAATAAATCTTGGAGTTTAAATTTTCAATGAAATCTTTGAACAATCAACATAGAAAATACTCGATTTCAAATTTAGGTAATAGTGAGGCTGATAGAGTTGAATTCATGATAAATAATATGAAATCAAATAAAGCATATATTTACGAGTCTAATAATCTTGATAATTCAGAGGATAAAAAAAAACTTCTTGATTTATATAAAAAGCGTTTTTTAAATTATAGAGAGGGATGGCGCGCTATACCAGCAAATGCAATAAAAAATAAATTTCATTCCGAGAAATTCCAAAATGAAGGTATATTTCCACTATGTATAGATATTGAGGTGGCATCAGTCTGTGACCTGGCTTGTCCTCATTGCTATAGACAATATATTGCAACTCCAGACAAGTTAATGTCTACAGAACTTGCGTTTAAACTAATTGATCAGCTTGCAGAATTAAAGGTTCCTTCAGTAAAGTTTAATTGGAGGGGAGAACCATTAATGAACACTCAATTACCAAAGATTATAGATTATGCAAAAAAAAATGGAGTTTTAGAAACTATTATAAATACTAATGCTACATATTTAAAAGGTAATTACGCAGAAGAATTAATTTCTTCAGGATTAGACTTGTTAATTTATTCTTTTGATGGTGGATCAAAAAAGACTTATGATAAATATAGAGTTGGAAGATTTAAACAAAATAAATTTGAAAACATTTTAGAAAATATTAAAAATTTCCATTTATTAAAGAAAAAAAAAAAATCGCTATTTCCAAGAACAAAAATACAAATGGTTTTGACAAAAGAAACTTATGACGAACAAAATCAATATTTTGATTTATTTAAAGATATTGTGGATGATATTTCGGTTAAACAATATACAGAGCGTGGAGGGGAAATTAAAGAGACAGAAATAGACAATTATAAATTAGATAAAAATAATATTTATATGAAAAATTTTGATGGGGACTTGTTTGTTTCAAAGGGAAGATTGCCTTGTGAACAACCTTTTCAAAGAATGCTAGTGACATACGATGGAAGGGTAAGCATGTGTTGTTATGATTGGGGAAGTATGCACCCAGTTGGATATGTTGATGATTTAGCATTAAAAATTGAGGATGATGAATATAAAAAAATAAAAAAAAAAGCTGATGAAAATAAAAAAGGTTTTGAACTAATGAATTTAGAATTACCAAAAAAATTTAATCAACCTGAAAAAAAAATATCTACCTTAAAAGAAATTTGGAATGGATATGAAATTAACCATGTAAGAAAACATCATGTCGAAAATGATCTTGAAAAAATCACAATTTGTCAAAAATGCCCTTTTAAGGATACATATGATTGGAAAAAAGTTAATTAATGGCCTTAGAGCTAATAACAGAGGTCGCTAATTCTCACCAAGGAAATATTAGATTATTAAGAAAAATTGTTACTAACTTTTATAGAGCTGGAGCAGAGACAATCAAATTTCAAATTTATTTCGCTGAAGACTTTTTGACAAAAAATCATGAACGTTTTTTGCATTTTAAAAAACAATCTTTTTCAGAAAAAGAATGGAAGCAAATTATTTCTTTTACAAGAAAAATAGGGTTTAAAAAAATTTATGCTGATGTTTTAGGCATAAAAGCTTTTACTATTGCTAAAAAATTAAATGTAGATGGTTATAAAATTCATTCCACAGATTTGAATAATGATGAGCTTTTAAAAAAAATATCATTAGAGAAAAAGAAAATTTTTTTATCTGTAGGTGGTGCTAAGTTATTTGAAATAGATCATGCATTAGGTTTTTTTCAAAATAGTTCAACAAAACCAATATTAATGCATGGTTTTCAGAGTTACCCTACAAAAATTCAAGATGTAAATTTAAATTATATTAATTTTTTGAAAACTAATTTTGGAAATAGATGTGAATACGGCTATCAAGATCATTTATCAGGTACAAGTAAATTTGCATTGTATATGAGTTTAATTTCACTAGGAATTGGCATCAATTATTTAGAAAGACATGTAACTCTCAATAGAAAAAAAAGAGGGATTGATTATTATTCATCTATTGAACCTAAAGAATTCAAAAACCTAATTAAAATTTTGAAGACAATAAACAAAGGGCTAATAGGAAAAACTAATTCATTTTCAGAGCCAGAAAATGTTTACAGAAAAACAACAAAAAAATTTTGGATTACAAAAAAAAATCTTGTTAAAGGCTCTAAAATCAAACTTAATGATCTTGAGTTCAAAAGAATTAATAATAAATATAGAGAACCTTTAATGCTTAAAGAAATCCTAAACAAAAAAATTATTGTTAATCTAAAAAAAGGATCAACAATTTGTAATAGTCATTTTAATAAAAAAATTTGTGCAACTATTTTGGCTAGATATGACTCAAAAAGACTTCCTGGCAAAGCTGCGATAAAAATAAATAATCTATCTTTATTGGATATTCTAATAAAAAGAGTAAAGAAATCTAAATTAATTGATAAGCTAATCTTTTGTACAACAAAAAATGCATCTGATGATATTTTATGTAATATTGCCTCAAAAAATGATATCTCAGTATTTAGAGGATTTGAAAAAAATGTTTTAGGTAGAATTATTGCAGCTACCGAAAAAGATAACCCAGATATAATAATTAGAATTACAGGTGATGATATTCTTGTAGATCCCAACTATATGGATCAAGCAATTAAATTTCATCTTGAGAATAATTTAGATTATACAGATCATAAGCATCTTCCTAGTGGGACAGAGACTGAAGTATTTAATAGAAATGCTCTTAATTTTATTAATGTAAATGCTGATGACAATTCATGGACAGAATATTTAACTTATTATATCAAAAAAAATGAGTTCTTATTCAGAACTGGCAGTGCACCTGTTATTAAAAAACATAATAAAAAAATTAGATTAACAATTGATAATTTAAAAGATTTAAAATTTGTAAAACCATTTTTAATGAAGATGATGTTAAATGATAAAATTATAACATTTAATCTAGATGATATTATAAAATTTTATGGTAACAAAAAAAATATACAAAAAAATAAAAAAAAAAATTTAGATGTAAATACAAAGCTTAAAACATATCATTTAGATTATTTATGATAAAAAAAAATATTAACCCTTTAGTTTCTGTGTATATTACAAATCATAACTATGAAAAGTATTTAGAGAGATCAATTTTAAGTGTATTAAATCAAACTTATCAAAACTATGAGATTATAATAATAGATGATGGCTCTACTGATAATTCAAGAAAAAAAATAGAAAAGTTTTCAAACAATAAAAAAGTTAAAATAATTTATCAAAAAAATAAAGGTTTAGTCATTTCGAATAACATTGCTATTAAGACAGCTCAAGGAAAATATATTACAAGATTAGATGCAGATGATTGGCTTCATTCCAATTTTTTACAAATAATGGTTGAAACAGCTGAAAAGAATAAAAATTGTGCAATGATATTTTGTGATTATTTTATTGTTAATCAAAAAGGGCAGGTAATTGACCAATTTTATCGACATGAAATAAAAAAAATGAAATTGAAAAATCAACCTGCTCATGGAGCTTGTAGTCTTTTAAATTTAAAAATTTTAAAAGAAATTGGAGGTTATGATGAACAATTTAATTGCCAAGACGGTGTAGATCTATGGTTTAGTTTGATAAAGAAATATAAGATGAAAAATGTTAATTTACCATTATTCTATTACAGACAACATGAAAAAAGTTTAACTCAAAATAAAATTAAAATTTTAAATACACGAAATAAAATATTAAAAAAACATGCTATTCAAAAAAATAAAAAGCAAAATATTATTGCAATCATACCAGTAAGAGGTCAAGGCTATAGTGAAACTCTAGTAGCTTTAAAAAAGTTGAAAAAAAAACCTATTATTCATAGCTTAATAGAAGAATTAGGAAAAACAAAAGAAATAAAAAAAATAATTATTTCAACACCCGATATAGAAATTATTAAAAATGTGAAAAAAAAATTTTCTAATAAAAGAAATTTATTTTTTGATAAAAGAGCCAGTAAACTAGCACGGATAAACACTTCGATCCAAGATACAATAAAACTAGTTATTAAAAAATTTAGTTCAAAAACTTTCAAACCAGATTTGGTTCTAATTGTAAATGTAGTGTGTCCATTTATGAATGCATCATCATTTGAGGCAGCAATTAATCTTTCAAAAATTTTTGAAACTGATGAAGTTATGGCTGTAAAAAAGGAATTCGATAATTTTTACACTCATGATGGAAGCGGATTAAAACCTATTTATAAAAACACTAACTTGTCATTAGAACGAAATGAGGTTTATAGAGAAATTGGAGGTTTAAGACTAATAAAAACAAACAAAATTGGAAATAAAAATAATTCTATTGGCCATATTTTTTTAGATGAAAAATCATCTTTTCAAATCAAATCAAAAGAAGACTTATTGATCGCAAAATACATGGCTACAAATTTATCTAATTGAGAGATTTATTTTTTAGAGAATTTCTACTGTTGATTTTATCAAGATAATATTTTTTTTTAATATCAATTCTTTTTTTATTATTTGCATAAGTTGCATAAAAAATCATTCTAGAATTCTTGCTTAAATTTCGTTTAGACATATGACATACAGTCCAATCAAATATTAAAATATCTCCAACTTTAAGTTCTACATTAAAAAAATTAAATTTTTTTATAAATTCCTTTTTTATTTTTGGAGTATACATATATGTTTTTTTCGTAATATCTTCCCATTTTGATCCTAGTATTTTAAATGTTTCATCTTTATTAGCAATTTCTAAACAACCATTTTTTTTATTTGTATCCTCAAGAGGAATAACAACATTTAAAAAATTATTTGAATATTCTTTCCAACCTTTTTTTATTTTATTATCTTTATCTCTCCAAAAAAAATGTCCATCAATATGAGGTTCAAAACCGTTCGCCTTTGGATATTTGAAATTTAATTTGTCTTTAAATAAAACATTTTTACCCAAAATCTGATAAATGATTTTCTTTAATTTTCTATTTTGAATTAATTTTTTTGCATCACTAGAAAATTTACATATATTTTCGATTCTTCTAATTTTTTTTATATTTGGCTCATAAAAAAATAATTTGTTTGGTTTTTTTGCACTTAAAAGAATTTTTTTTTTTGTTTTTATTATGTCCTTTTTATCAAAAAAATCTTTTATTATAATAAAACCTGTTTTTTTATAGTTTAAAATTAAATTTTCTATATTCATTTAATATTTTTTTGAATGTTATATACAATAAATTTAAAATATATATATAAGTTGTTTATTAGTGATTTTTTAAATTCTTCTAATGTATGTTTAAAAACCTAACCAAAATTTACTCCATCTTAGACAAACAAAGAAGACTATATTTTTATTCAATTATTTTT
>MDTB01217079.1_pt1 | contig 21804 bp, 25 predicted proteins | sample 811161 | NCBI WGS metagenome assembly MDTB01 (sample SAMN05326650, study PRJNA326480) | marine metagenome | isolation source: seawater | place: Mediterranean Sea | collected 2009 | reverse complement strand
TGACCCCCGCGCCTACTTAAAACAAACCATAACGGCCATGAAAGATATAGCAGTTGCGCGTTATGAGGCCTTTGGTACAGCGGGTAATGCACCAAAAATAGTACCACTGGGGTTGGAGGCTATGACGCATAGTTACAGTAGAGAAAAAATTGCTCCGCTGTTAGTCAAAAGTTACGCCTGAGCATACTGTTGATTGCTGCCAAGCCAGCGATCAATGAGTGCATCCACTGCTTTTGGGTGCTGTTCGATGAGGCATTCAGCGCATAATTTTATTTGGGGAAGCAAGTGGGCATCGCGTTGCAGATCGGCAATTTGTAGTTGCATATCACCGGTTTGACGGGTGCCTAGAAGCTCGCCGGGGCCTCTTAGCTCTAGATCCTTTTCGGCAATAGCAAAGCCGTCGTTGGTTTGACGCATGGTTTTTAAACGCTCACTGCCATTGGCAGAAAGAGGTGAGCTATAGAGTAATACGCAATGACTTTTTGCTGAACCTCTTCCCACTCTACCCCTAAGCTGATGCAGTTGCGATAAGCCCAGACGCTCGGCATTTTCAATAATCATTAGACTGGCATTAGGCACATCAACCCCAACTTCAATCACCGTGGTGGCTACTAGTAAGTGTATATCCCCAGCCTTAAAGGCATTCATTATGTCTAATTTTTCGCGCGGCTTAAGACGGCCATGCACCAAGCCAATAGAGAGTTCTGGTAGCAAAAGTTGTAATTCGCTAGCGGTCACCTCTGCCGCCTGAGCCTCAAGTACGTCTGATTCTTCAATAAGCGTACAGACCCAGTAAGCCTGGCGACCTTCAAGGCATGATGCACGAATGCGTTGGATAATATCGTTGCGCCGCAGATTACTGAGAACCGCCGTTTCAACCGGTGTTCTACCCGGTGGTAACTCGTCAATAACTGAACAATCAAGATCGGCATAGGCGCTCATGGCCAATGTTCTGGGTATAGGCGTTGCCGTCATAATTAATTGATGAGGCGCTAAATTTTGCTCATTGGGTTGATTATCACCAAATCCTTTATTGCGCAGTGCCAGTCGCTGATGAACGCCGAATCGGTGTTGCTCATCGATAATGGTAATGCCTAGATCGCTAAACTGAACGCTCTCTTGAAACAGCGCATGGGTTCCTATGACCATTTGCGCACTGCCATCGGCAATGCGCTGAAGCTGAACCTCACGTGCTTTACCTTTTACCTTGCCGGTTAACCAAGCAACACTGATTTTCATATCTTTGAACCACTGTTCAAAATTTATTCTGTGTTGTTCGGCTAGAATTTCTGTGGGTGCCATCAGTGCGGCCTGCTTGCCATTGGCAATCGCCTGTAACGCTGCGATAGCGGCAACCACAGTTTTTCCTGAGCCTACGTCCCCTTGAACCAGTCGCAACATGGGGAAGGTTTTATTGATATCGCGATTTATCTCTGCGCATACCTTTTGTTGCGCGCCAGTTAGCTCAAACGGTAATTTATCTAAAAAATGAGTCAATACTGTTTTATCTTCAGTTAGGCATGGTGCCTGCTGCCGTTGAACCTTTTTTCGCATTTTTAACAGACTTAAATTGTGAGCGATTAACTCTTCTGCTACCAGCCGCTGTTGTGCTGGATGCTCTCCAGTGGCTAGCCTATGTAGTTCAATACTCGGCGGAGGTGAGTGAATAAGCTGGAGCGCATCGATCAATGAATAAGAGAGCACTCCCGTAAGTTGCTGTTTTAACGCTTGTGGAATTAATTCCTCAATCCCATGAGTTTCCAGTCGATCTAAGGCCTTTCGGCAAAGATCCCTAATGCGTATCTGAGTGATGCCTTCAGTTAGAGGATATACAGGCGTTAATGTATCTTCTAGGCTTGGAGGGTTATTGCTATCTAGATGCTGATACTCTGGATGATTGAGTTCAAGCCCGTATTTGCCCTGCCTTACTTCACCATAACAACGTAATTTTGCTCCAGCTTTTAGGCGCTCTTGCTGTGCTCGACTAAAGTGAAAAAATCGTAAAACCGTGGTGCCGGTATCATCTTGTAATTTGCAGACTAGGCTGCGTCGACGGCCAAAGACTACATCGCAGGCACGAATTTCGCCTTCAAGGACAACATCAGTCTGTGGCTGAAGGCTACCTATTGGGGTTATCTTGGTTCTATCTATATAGCGCAACGGCAAATGAAACAGTAAATCTTGAAGATTTTTAAGGCCCAATTTTTCGAGCTTTTTTGCTAATTGAGGGCCAACACCTCGAAGCTCACTAATAGCGATCGCATCAAGGTTAGTTGTTGTCATTATTCATAGGCCAATTTTGGTAGTTGTTTGTTGTCAGAACTTAAATTATAGCTAGCATAAATTGCATTGCGAACAGCTTCAATAGCTTTATACCTTGGAAAGCCAGCCCGCCATGCAATTGCTAGGGTTCGCTTAGGTTCATCGCCTTCAAACGGTATGGCAACTAAATCAGTGCTACACACAGTAAAAGTACTGGTGCCTTTTACCGCAGTTTGCGGCAATATAGTAATACCAAAGCCAGTAGCTACCATCGTGCAGAGAGTTTCTAGGGAATAGGCTTGAGAGTCTGTATCAATCGGCATCTCCGCATGGTGATGTTGATTGATATTGGGAATAGCATCTATCACTTGATCTCTAAAACAGTGTCCCTCACCGAGAAGCAGGATATGCTCTTTTTCTAAGTCTCTGTCTTAGTGAGTTTGTGTAACCTTCTTCAATAATCAATGGCATATTTGGAGCGCTTTTCTGAAGAGGTGAAACAAAATTTGGAAACAAGTAGGGTCCAATGGTAAAGATGGCACCAATATGACGGGGCGAACTGAGTCGCTCTTCTTCGTTAACAGCAATATCTTTAATGATTGCAACTTCATCAAGCACTTTGTGGCACTGGGCAATTATTTTTTCGCCCATTGGGGTGAGAAAAACTTGGGTTGCCGATCGTTCAAAAATATCAATGCCCAATTCAGATTCTAGTTTTTTTATTGCTATACTGAGTGTTGGTTGACTGACATTGCACTGCTCTGCCGCATTTCCAAAATGCTGGGTTTTAGCAAGAACGGTCACATAGCGAAGTTCAGTGAGAGTCATAATATTCCTTCCTGGAATAGTATTGATAATTATAATTATTCGTGTTAGCGAGCAATAATACGAAAAAAATATTTAGGAAGATAGAGTGAAAGTACTTTTTATTGGATGTGGCGATATCGCTCAGCGGACAGCGAAGGGTCTCAGCAAAAAATATGATTGCTTTGGATTAAGACGCAATCCAGCGGAGTTGCCGTCAGAAATTACTCCGATTATGGCCGACGCATCGGACCCACAGCTGCTGCTTTCAGTTGCCTCTAATAGGTTTGATATATGGATTGCAACCCTAACGCCTGCTGAGTTTACTCGCCAAGCATACCAGCAGTCCTATTTGGCAGTGGCACAGGCAATGGCGCAAACAGTTAACGCTTTGCACCAGGCTCCAAAGTTAATAATTTGGGTCTCTAGTACCAGTGTTTATGGTGATAATAATGGCGACTGGGTTGATGAGACTACAAAGCCAAAACCGGTCACATTCTCTGGCAAAATATTACTTCAGGCTGAGCAAATTATTCAAAATTTACCCTGTTCAAGTACAGTGGTAAGGTTTTCTGGTATTTATGGCCCCGGACGATCTCGGTTACTCGATCAGGTGCGAGCGGGCAAGGGAAGGCCAAAATTACCAGAACAATGGAGTAACCGTATTCATGCAGAAGATTGTTGCGCTGTATTGGCGCATTTAATTGAGTTATTCGAGTCTGAAAAGCCTATCGAGCCAATCTATTTGGCCTCAGATTGTGAGCCTGTCACGCAGTATGATATTCGGCAATGGCTTGCGCAAAAGCTCGATGTCAGCCTTATAGCTGAGGTGATAAAGCTAGGGTCAATAAGGCGATGCAGTAATCGCCTACTCTTAGACACTGGCTTTAAGTTTAACTACCCTTCATATAAAGAGGGGTACGCCGCGCTGATAGAGGATCAAAAAGCCGTTGATTAGGTAACTACAATGGCGTCCATTTCAATTTCAGCGCCCTTTGGTAGCTCTTTTACGCCAATAGCGGCACGGGCTGGATAGGGTTGCTCAAATAATTCTGACATAACCTCATTGACTGCATTGAAATTGCTTAGGTCGGTAAGAAAAATATTAAGCTTAACAACGCCGCTTAGATTGGCTCCCGCCGCTTCGCATACCGCACTGAGGTTGGCGAATACCTGACGTGCTTGAGCCTGTATATCACCACTTACCAGCTCCATGCTGTCAGGGTCTAAAGGAATTTGACCTGAAAGATAAACCGTATTATTTACTTTGACTGCCTGACTATAAGGGCCGATAGCAGCAGGGGCTTTTTCTGTAAAAATATGCGCTTTGTTAGACATAAAAGGAATCCTTGAATAACTATTTATTTTTTACGCGATAAACTCGTCGAACAGGCGCTAGGCTTCTGACTCTTCGAATGATATCTGCTAGGTGTAAACGGTTACGCACAGTCATAACTACATCTACAATACTGGTATAAGCATCTTTTTCTGTGGTGCTAATGTTTTCAATTGTAGCATCCTCGTCGGTTATTCTTGAGGCGAGCGCCGCAATAAAACCACGCTCCGGCGTTATTTCTACCTTGACCTCAACCGGGAATTCTCCTTCCACCACTTTTGACCAGCTAAGGGGCATACATTTCTCAGGGTGATTACGAATTTCTTTGAGGTTATGACAGGACTCTAAATGGATTACCATTCCCTTTCCGGGTGAAACGTGCCCCAGTATTGGGTCTCCGGGAATCGGGTGACAGCATCTCGCATAATGAAGAATTAAACTCTCTGATGTGTCTACAACGACAGGTAGCGATGGCTTGCGTTTATCCTCGGGAATATTGCGCTTCGATGGCGGAACCAATATATTGGCAACGGCAAAAGGGACCTGATTGCCGAGACCGATTTGTTGAAGAACATATTCGAATGTTGGTGCTGATGTTTCTTTGAGCAGTCGCTTAATCTGCGACTTTCTTAGTTTGTTATAAGCAGTACCATAATTTGCCAAGGCTTTATCCAGCAATCGTTTACCTAGGTTAACAGACTCGTCATGTTGCTGGTTTTTTAAATAGTGACGAATAGCACTTCGCGCCTTGGCAGTAACAACAAAATTTAACCAGTTTGGGTTTGGTTGCGCACCCTGAGTGCTGACAATTTCAATTTTTTGCCCGCTTTGTAGCTGTTCTGATAAAGGGGTTAATTCACCGTCAACGCGACAGGCTATACACCTATTACCCAAATCTGTATGAACTGAATAGGCAAAGTCGACCGGTGTTGCCCCCGAGGGAAGCTCAATAATCCTTCCCTTAGGAGTAAATACATAGATTTCATCAGGAAATAGATCGGTTTTAACATGCTCCAGAAATTCTAACGAATCGCCCGCTTGCTTTTGCATTTCAAGTAAACCTTGAACCCAGCGTGTTGCCCGGCGTTGGTTGGCATCGATGGTGCCCTCGGTTGATTTATATTCCCAGTGGGCAGCGATACCATAGTTAGCCATGGTTTCCATCTCTTGAGTGCGAATCTGCACCTCAATCAAAACCCCGTGCATACCAACAAGGACAGTGTGAAGAGACTGATAGCCATTAGCTTTAGGAATAGCGACATAGTCTTTGAATTCGCCGGGAACCGGCTTAAAGATATTGTGCATAATACCAAGGGTGCGATAGCAATCGTCAACTGAGTCGACAATTAGTCTAAAAGCAAAAACATCCATAATGTCGCGGAAAGATTTTTGCTTGTCGCGCATTTTTTTATAGATGCTCCATACATGCTTTTCCCGACCTTTTACAATGGCTGGGAACGACTCTCGCTCAAGACGAATTTCGATGGCTTGATGAATTTCAGAGACAATTTCCTTACGATTTTTACTGGCTGCTTTTAGCGCCTCGCGCAAGCGTCTATGGCGCAGAGGATACATGGTGGCAAAGCCGAGATCCTCAAATTCTATTCGCACATCATTGATGCCTAGACGCTGAGCAATGGGTGCATAAATTTCTAGCGTTTCCCTTGCAATACGGCGGCGCTTTTCTGGAGGCAGTACGCCCAGCGTGCGCATATTGTGAAGTCGATCGGCAAGCTTAACCAACACTACGCGTATATCTTTCGACATAGCGAGGGTCATTTTTTGGAAGCTTTCGGCTTGCAGCTGAGCTTTGGTTTCGAATTCGATTTCGCTTAGTTTACTCACACCGTCCACTAAGTCGGCTACCGTGCGTCCAAAACGGCGGCTTATCTGACCCTTGGTAACGCCAGTATCTTCGATAACGTCATGCAGCAGGGCCGCCATTAGACTTTCGTGGTCTAATCGCATATCAGCTAAAATATTAGCTACCGCTAGGGGGTGAGTAATATAGGGATCACCACTCTGACGCAACTGACCCGAGTGGCATTGCTCGGCGTACCTGTAGGCACGCTCTATTTTTTTAACCTCTTTTTGTTCGAGGTAGTTGGAAAGCTGTTCGGTTAGTACTGAAAGCACCTGTGATTCGCCCTCCTACCTCGTTTTGAGTGCTGTGCTATACAGCGTCTTGCGGAGTATCTTCAGAATTCTCTTCGGCGTCGACAATTTCATAGTCGCGTTCAATTTCTTGAAGAACTTCAGGGCTAATTAGACCCTCTTCAATTTCGCGAAGAGCTATAACGGTGGGCTTATCATTTTCTGCATCGATAAGAGGGGGGCGACCGTCAACAGCAATTTGGCGAGCGCGCTTAGAGCCAACCATCACTAATTCAAAACGGTTATCAACAAAATTCAAACAATCTTCTACTGTAATACGAGCCATATTTAATCCGATGTACACAATTTTTTGGATTTGATGGCTTTTTGCCATCGAGAACCTGCAATTTTACCTAATTTGAGCCCTTACGACAATAAATCAATCAATAGTTTTTCATGTCGTTGACTGTCTAACGCGCAGCGCTTGGCGTGAATAATGTTTTCTAGCTGTTTGCAGGCTAGTTCAAATTGATCGTTTATCACTAAATAATCAGCGTCAGTATAGTGGCTCATCTCTTCTTTTGCGGCGGCAACGCGCTGTTGAATGACGGCATCTGAATCCTGTCCGCGACCTTTTAAGCGTTCAAATAAAGCCTGTTTGCTTGGTGGTAAGATAAAAATGCTCGAGCTGCGTGGGAAGATTTGTCTTACCTGATCGGCGCCCTGCCAATCTATTTCTAGAATAACGTCTATACCCTGATTTAGGGCGCTATTCACCCACTCTTTGGAAGTACCATAGTAATTGCTATGAACCTTGGCATGCTCAACAAACGCTTGGTCTTTTACCATCTGTTCAAATTGCTGGTGCGAGACAAAGTGATAATTCAGACCGTCAGTTTCACCAGTGCGACTGGGTCTGGTGGTATGAGAAACTGAAACCTGAAGATTGTCGACACGGCGAAGTAGTTCAGCGACTAAGCTCGTTTTGCCAGCTCCAGATGGTGCTGAAATAATAAATAATGTGCCCAAAGTCATAATAAAGCTATTAATATCCAGTTAAGAATAAACGTTTTCGAAAGTTTACATTAGCAGAAAAATAAATCTATCTTCGATTAATTATCTTCAATGGTAAAGCTTATTCAATATTTTGTATCTGCTCGCGCATCTGTTCTATCAACACCTTCAGTTCAACTGATGCTTGAGTAGTAATGTTCGAAATAGATTTAGAGCCCAATGTATTTGCTTCTCGATTAAGTTCCTGCATTAAGAAATCTAGCCTGCGGCCTATAGAAGCAGATTCACTTAGCACTCGACGAATTTCAATAACATGAGCCTCCAGTCGATCCAGTTCTTCATCGACATCAGCTCTATTGGCAATAATGACCATTTCTTGTTCCAGCCGCTGCTCATCGAGCTGATCTTTTAGTTCGGAAAGTTTTTCATGCAGGCGATTGCGCTGTTGCTGCAGAATTTCTGGTAAGTTTTGGCGCACTAATACAATCTGGGTTTCTATACCGGATAAGCGCTGTTCAATCATATCCGCTAGCTTTTCTCCCTCGCGAGCGCGACCTTCAAGCATTTGATCGAGCGCTAAATCAAAGGCTTGGATAGCCGATTTACTAAGTTGTTTGGAGTTGACTGCAGAATCTTTAAGGACACCGGGTAGCTTCATAATATCGACCGCAGAAATGGCGGCGGCCTGTTTTATTTCTGCCGCTATAGATTCTACGGTTTTTATATGCCCTCGAGCCGCCTCAAGATCTAAGTCTGAAGTATTATCAGAGTGATTAAAGGCAATCTGAACCGAGCAGTCGATTTTGCCGCGCCCGAGTTTTTTGCGCGCCATATCTCGCAGTGTGGTCTCTGCTTCACGCAGGGATTCGGGCATTCTAAAGCCAATCTCTAAAAACCGATGGTTGACCGATTTAAGCTCACAGCTAATTGATCCCCAAGAATGTTCTTCAGTAATTCTGGCGTAGGCGGTCATACTGCGTGGCATAGCAACTCCATGAAATTTTTATTTGTCTGTATTCTAACAAAGGCAGTTAAAGAGGGGGAAGATTTGTTACAATTGACAGTTCAAATACAAGAATCTGTAATAAGGCATCAATCATGACAAGACCAAGCGGGCGACGCCCAGAGCAGTTGCGCCAAGTAAAAATTACCAGAAACTATACACAGCACGCTGAGGGCTCAGTGCTCGTCGAGTTTGGCAACACTAAGGTTATTTGTAATGCCAGTGTTGAAAATACTGTACCGCGATTTTTACGTGGCAAGGGTCAGGGCTGGGTAACGGCTGAATATGGCATGCTGCCACGTTCAACCAATAGCCGTATGGGCCGAGAAGCTACTAGAGGCAAGCAATCTGGACGTACACAGGAAATACAGAGACTTATCGGTCGCTCATTGCGCGCCGCGGTGGATCTAAAACAGCTAGGTGAAAATACCATTTATATTGATTGCGATGTGATTCAAGCTGATGGTGGAACGCGAACAGCGGCAATTACCGGTGGTTGTGTGGCGTTGGTTGATGCCATTCGTCATTTGCAGCGAGAAAAGTTGATTAAAACCGATCCTTTACTGCATATGATTGCGGCTGTTTCTGTGGGAGTTTACAACGGAACGCCGGTGCTTGATTTGGATTATCCTGAAGATTCTAATGCAGAAACTGATATGAATGTGGTTATGGATGCCAACGGCGGCTATATAGAAATTCAGGGCACAGCTGAAGAGGCGCCATTTTCCGGTGAAGCTTTAACCGAAATGTTGCAACTGGCTAATCAGGGTATTGCCGATTTGGTAAGAGTGCAAAATATGGCACTGGCCCAATAGGGCGAAAACTGATCTATTCTTAAATAAATGGAACAAAAGATTAATAGCACATGAAAACATACAAAGTAGATTTTATTGATAATGCAATTTCCAGTAGCGCGTTAAAATTTGGCCAATTTGAGCTTAAATCTGGTCGCACCTCGCCACATTTTTTTAATGCGGGTGAATTTTACACTGGCAATGCGCTCGCCGCGCTTGGGCGTTGCTATGCATCGGCAATTGTAGAATCGGGTATTGAGTTTGATGTGCTGTTTGGTCCAGCCTACAAGGGCATTACATTGGCCGCAGCGACCTCCATTGCCTTATCAGAATATCATGGCATTAATGTGCCCTACTGCTTTAACCGCAAAGAGGCAAAGGCCCATGGCGAAGGGGGTACTCTTGTAGGTGCGCCTCTTGAGGGCAAAGTGTTAATTATTGATGATGTGATTACCGCTGGTACCGCGATCAGAGAGGTTATGTCGATAGTTGAGCAGGTGGGAGCTCAAGCCGCGGGCGTGGTTATCGGTTTGGATCGCAAAGAGCGTGGAAAAACAGATAAATCTGCCATTCAAGAGGTCGAGCAGGAATTTAAAATTCCAGTGGCGAGTATTATTGATATTGATGATATTTTGCAGTATTTGAAAGCCAAGCCTGAGCATAATGACTTGGTTGCTCAAATAGATAGTTATCGACAGCAGTACGGAGTTTAGTTAGCTTGCCGGTCTAGGGTCGGCTGAACAGCTGTTCAGCCAACAGCGGCCATTGATCTTGCCAGTATTGTGTAGGGTGCTGTTTAAAGTCACTGCGAACAAACTGGCTGATCTTTCCCTCTAGCAGATTAATCATTAAATCAACAGCTATAGCGGGGCTTGGATTAACTATAATCCCTTGATTGAGCTCTGCTTCTCTCACAATTTGTTTAAGCTGTGATTCTAGCCGACTAAAAAACTGAGCAATTCTGTGGCGCAACCGCTCGGTTTCTCCGGTTAATGCATCGCCGTGTAATAGTCGGCTGATACCGGCATTCTTTTCCGCAAATGTTAGCGTTAAGCTGAGTATTCTTTGGCACTGATTAACCGCATCTGGCTCATCGTTAATAATATTGTTCACCCGCGCAAATATGGTTTCCTCAATAAAATCGATAAGCCCTTCATACATTTTGGTTTTACTGGGAAAGTGGCGGTACAGGGCCGCTTCAGAGCAGCCCAATTCAGAGGCTAAGGCCGCGGTAGTGATACGAGCGCCGCGCGATGACTCCAGCATAAGCGCTAAAGCTTGAAGAATATCCTGAGCTTTGGAGTTGTGTTTCGCGACCATCAGTAGTCTCCGCTTACTTCTGGTTGGTAATTAAAGTGCCTACGCCTTCATCGGTAAATAATTCAAGCATAACGGCATGATCGACTAGACCATCGATGATATGTGCGGCAGCAACGCCGGAATTAACGGCATCAAGTGCACATTGAATTTTAGGCAACATGCCACCATAGATTGTGCCATCTTCAATAAGCTCATCGACAAGGTTTACAGTTAGTCCGGTTAGTATTTCGCCCTGCTTATCCTGCAGGCCGGCAACATTGGTCAAAAGCATCAACTTTTCTGCATTTAACACTGAGGCAACCCTGCCGGCAACCAAATCGGCATTGATATTGTATGAAGCGCCATCAGCGCCAACACCTATGGGTGCAATCACTGGAATATAGTCACTTTTTAGCAGCATATCGATAACACTTTTGTCGATTGATTCAACATCACCTACATGGCCAATATCAATTATTTCAGGCACCGACATCTCGGGGGTCTTTTGCGACACCACAAGTTTTTTGGCTTTGATTAAACGCCCGTCTTTACCGGTAACGCCAAAGGCTCTGCCGCCAGCACTGCTGATAAGATTAACAATTTCTTTATTAATCGTACCGCCTAGTACCATTTCCACAGCATCCATAGTCTTGCTGTCAGTGACTCGCATACCGTTAACAAATTTAGTTTCAATAGACAGCTGATCGAGCAATTGACCAATTTGAGGGCCGCCACCATGAACTACGACAGGATTGATCCCCACCGCTTTCATTAAAACGATATCGCGCGCAAAACTTTGTTTTAGTCGGTCGTCCACCATGGCATTGCCACCATATTTGATGACCACAGTTTTACCGGCAAAGCGCTGAATATAGGGCAGTGCTCTAGAAATGACTTTAGCTGTATTTTCTGCTTCTTCTCGATTTAATGACATATTACAAATATTGATCCACTTGGTTAATAAAAGGCGCTAGCTCATGGCTAAACAGCTTTTTAATACGCGCTAATTCATCCGTATTGTCGGCTTCAAAGCGCATTGTTAGGTTTGCTGAGGTATTTGATGCTCTGATTAAACCCCAGCCAAGGGGGTATTCTACCCTTAGTCCGTCAATAGTGTTAATTATTGCACCTTTAAAGCTGCAATCAGCCACTAACCTTTCCATTAAAGCAAATTTTTCCGCCTCAGTGACTGGAATTAATATTTCAGGGGTGTAAACGCTGGGTTTAAATTCAGCCATCATTTTTTCTAGCGCTTGTTTGGGTGCCATATCACAGTTTGCCAGTATTTCTAGTAGTCTCACACTGGCATAGAGCCCGTCATCGAAACCATGCCAGCGATCATTAAAGAAAATATGACCGCTAAATTCACCGCCAACAAGAGCGCCAGTTTGTTGAACCTTACTTCTAACATGGGAGTGACCTGTTTTACACATCACCGGATTTCCGCCAAGTTCACTGACAAGTTGCTTTAAACTAAAGCTGCTCTTAACATCAAATACAATATCAGTCTTTGGGTATCGAGTTAAAATGTCGCGCGCAAAAATCATTAATAGTTGGTCTGGCCACAGAATTTCTCCGCTACCCGAAATAACTACTAGTCGATCGCCATCGCCATCAAAGGCTAAACCAAGATCCGCTTGATTGGATAAAACTGCGGCTTGAAGGGTTTGCAGATTGCCCTCATCAGATGGATTTGGGTCATGGTTTGGGAAATTGCCATCGGGCTGGCAAAATAAAGGGATTACCTCATAGCCGAGCTGATTAAAAAGGCTCACTGCCAATGGTCCAACAATGCTATTGGCGCAATCAATCACAATTTTAAAATCTTGTTGAGGCCGGCAATTAGCCATAATGGCTTGTATATACTGCGGTGCTATATTCGCATGAATAATTTCGCCAAATGCGCCATTGCTTGGTATATCCGAGAGCATTAGTTGTTTAATTGATTGCAATAACTCGCCTGCAATTACTTGGTCGCGAACAATAATTTTAAAGCCATTATACTGCTTAGCATTATGGCTAGCCGTCACCATAACTCCACAGTCTGCTGAACCATCACAGTGAACGGCGTAGTTTAATGCAGGGGTGCTAATGGCATCAATATCAATAACATTCATACCCTGTTGAGTCAGTCCCTGGCTTAGGGCTTTTGCCAGCTGGGGCGAGCTAAGCCTTGCATCTCGACCTAGATAAATACTCTCATACTGTTGTTGAGTAAGCATGCTGCCAAGGGCGGCGCCTAGCTTGTAGGCAAATTTAGGGGTAATCTGAGAATCGGCAAAGCCGCGAATATCATAGTTGCGAAACACTTCAGCGGGCAGTTCATCAACTGTATAAGAAAAATTAGAATTTATGGCGCTTATATCATTCAAAATACAGGGCTCTCAATCTGCTGTGGTTGTCGCTATCGACTAACGATTAATCTTGTTAGCAATTAAGACAGCAATTTCTCGGGCAAGTTGCGCTTTGCTTTTTTTGCTTAGGGTTTGGCTGTTATCTGCGTCTATCCATAAGGCTTCATTGTCGTCTGAATTAAAGCCAATATCCATGCGAGAAACATCATTAGCAATAATTGCATTCAGTTGTTTTCTGTCGAGTTTTTCCCGTGCATGAGCTTCCACTTGTTCAGTTTCAGCAGCAAAACCAACAATAAACAAATTTGGGTTATTTTCTGACAATATAGCGACAATATCCGGCGTTTTCGACAAATTTAGCGACATTTTATCCGATTTTTTCTTTATCTTCTGGCTCGCTACTTCTATTACCCTGTAGTCTGCAACTGCCGCAGATGAGATAAAAATATCGGCTTTTTTTACTGCTAGCGATGCCGCCGCAAGCATATCATCGGCGGACACTACGGAAATAAGCTCACAGCGATCTGGACATTGAAGTGACACTGGTCCAGAAATAAGCGTAACCGATGCTCCAGCATCCGTCATAGCGCTTGCAAGCGCATAGCCCATTTTCCCAGAGCTGTGATTGCTAATATAGCGAACCGGGTCAATGGCTTCTCTGGTTGGGCCGGCGGTTATAACAACCTGTTTTCCCGATAAAATACCAGAGTCAAAAATACTAGCCATGTGCTCAACAATGACATCAGGCTGTTGCAGCCTGCCTGGCCCAATATCACCGCAGGCCTGAACGCCGTTATCGGGCTCTAAAATGGTAATGCCTCTGCGTTTCAGAGATTCAATGTTTTGCTGAGATGCGGGTTGAGACCACATAGCCTGATTCATCGCGGGTGCAACGATAATTTTACCTGAGCTAGCCAGACACACCGTTGTCAGTAGATCGTGGGCGGTGCCTTGGCTTAATGCGGCCATAAAATTTGCCGTTGCCGGTGCGACCAATATGGCGTCAGCCCAGCGGGCAAGCTCAATATGGCCCATCGCCGCCTCAGCTTTGGTATCTAGTAGATCGGTGTGAACCGGCTTGCCGGTAAGGGCTTGAAGCGTGAGGGGGCGGATAAATTCTTGCGCAGAGTCTGTCATAATAACGCGTACCTCGGCACCATGATCTTGCAGGCGGCGAGCAATTTCAGCGCTTTTGTAAGCGGCAATACCGCCAGTAATGCCAAGAATGATGCGTTTTTGTGACAGACTACTCATTAATATCCCGATAACACTTTTGTAAGCGGCTAAGATAACACTTCAGAAAGGAATTCTATAGTGATAAATAAGGACAGGCTATATCTATAAGTCAATGGCCAATGGCTGATCGGCTGCGAGAAAAGCTATTGGCCAAAGGGCCTAAAGCGCTGACAGATGCTGAGCTGTTGGCGATATTTCTTCGTGTTGGGCGCAAAGGGGCTAATGCCAAGCAAATGGCCTAAGAGTTAATTGACTATTTTGGTGGCTTGGCACCGCTGTTAAAAGCTGATTGTCAGGCATTTTGTGCCGCCAAAGGGTTAGGCCAGGCTAAATTTTGTCAGCTACAGGCAACCCTTGAGCTAACTCGGCGTTATTTAGATGAGCAGCTGCGCTCCCAAGATATATTTACTAGTCCAGAAAAAGTGATGGATTATCTAGCAATTCAAATGCGCGATAACCATCGAGAGGTATTTGCAGTCATGTTGCTGGATACCCGTCATCGGTTGATTGAATTGATGGAGTTATTTTTTGGTACAGTAAACTCTGCAAGCGTTCATCCTCGAGAGGTGGCAAAGGTTGCCCTGGAAAAGAATGCATCCTCAGTCATTGTTGCACATAATCACCCCAGTGGCAGTGCAAACCCTAGTCGTGCCGATATACTTATTACCAAGAGACTAAAGGCTGCTCTTGAAATTATTGATATCAAACTTTTAGATCATTTTATTATTGGAAAGGGTGAAATTGTGTCTTTGGCGGAAACAGGAAAGCTATAATTTGTTAAACTAAGGGTGCTATTTTTGAAAACACCATTGATGGCTAATTTTATCAAATAAGTGACATTGAAAAAAAACCATTGATTTAGAAGCTAATTATCGGTTTTTGTTTGCTTCAAGGTAGGGTTTCTGGTATAAAACGCGCCTCCTTAAAAGACGACCTTGCGAAAAGTTGTTGGGGAAACAAAATTCAGTAGGCTGTGGGCCAGTGCCCAAAGCGCAAATTGCAAATTAAGAGGCAGCAATAATGTCTAGAGTATGTCAGGTCACGGGTAAGCGCCCAATGGCTGGAAATAATGTATCCCACGCGAAGAATAGAACTCGTCGTCGCTTTGAGCCTAATCTTCACACACACCGTTTTTGGATTGAATCTGAAAAGCGTTTTGTGAAATTGCGCGTTTCTACCAAAGGAATGCGAATTATTGATAAAAATGGTATTGAAAACGTTCTTGCTAGCCTTCGTGCTAACGGCGAGAAAATCTAGAGGATTAAAAAATGGCTAAGTCAGCTCGAGAAAAAATCCGCTTAGTGTCTAGTGCTGGAACAGGACACTTCTATACGACGGACAAAAATAAGCGCAACACGCCTGAAAAGATGGAGATTAAAAAATATGATCCTACCATCCGCAAGCATGTAATTTACAAAGAAGCCAAAATTAAGTAGCACTCGATTTACCGAATCTAATGTCTAACGCTTTACTCTCTACAAAATAAAGGCCCTGACATTTCTGTCAGGGCCTTACAAGAACTTTTGTCACTACCCTAAGGTAGTCAAATAACCTTAGTCGGCTACTACATTCTCGGCTTGAAGACCCTTCTGGCTCTCAGCAACTTCCATCGTTACCGCCTGACCTTCTTTTAAAGATTTGAAGCCTTCAGCTTGAATAGCGCTGTGGTGTACAAATACATCACTACCACCTTCCTGCTCAATAAAACCAAAACCTTTACTATCGTTGAACCACTTTACAGTGCCAGCAACTCTTTCCCCTGACATAACAACCTCACTTAAATACAACAACGCCCAAAATGGACACTTAAAACACCAGCCTCTTGTTGAGACTGAATTAACACTTTAACCCGAATAACATATAAGACTAAAGATCCCCACTGAAATATATGCCTTTGAGGCAAAAATAATAATCCAGGACAATGCAGTGTATTGTTTTTTTTTGGTTTTGGCTAATTTTCAGTGAAATTTAGTTGAAATTAATTATATTTTGAGGCTTTTTCTGCTGTAATGCTTTAAAAATGCACAGTTTTTGCACAGTTTTTGCAAATCATAATGCAAGAATTTTATAGCATTGATGCTTTTGCGACGTGCTTACACAGGCCTGTGTTAATATGGGTGCAGTCTAATTAGGCGGTATATTAAATCCCTAAAAAGGATTATGGGCGTATCTTCAAATTTTAATAGGGTAAAACTGTGAGTATAGTTGCTGGTATCTATAAGCATTTTAAGGGAAACAAATATCAGGTAATTGGTGTTGCTAAACACAGTGAGGGTGAGCCTGATATGGTGGTTTATCGCCCCCTATATGGCAGTCGAGAGCTATGGGTCAGGCCGTTGGCAATGTTTGTAGAAACGATTGAGGTCGACGGCTGTATCAAGCCTCGGTTTCAATATCTAGTGTCGGATGGCGAATGATTGCTGTAACACAATCAATTTCAATACCTATCGAAGAGGTCGAGCTAACAGCCATTAGGGCGAGCGGTCCCGGCGGGCAAAATGTCAATAAGGTCTCTTCGGCGGTACATTTGAGATTTAATATTCTTCAATCGTCGCTACCAGAATTTTATCAACAGCGACTAATGGCGCTTCGCGACCAGAGAATTACTAGAGAAGGTATCATCATCATCAAGGCTCAGCAGTATCGTAGCTGGGATAAAAATCGTGCTGAGGCTATTCAGCGGCTAAAATTATTGCTGCAGTCGGTGGCAACTTTGCCAAAGGCGCGCAAGGCAACGAAACCTTCTAAAAGTTCGCAAAGAAAGCGTTTAGATAAAAAAGCGCTTCATGGGCAAAAGAAAGCACTGCGTTCAAAGCGAATATTGGATTAAAAGGTATAGGGAAAAGGATGACTGAATCTGAAGCTCATGAATTTGAGCTACTAACACCAGATATGATAATGGATGCAGTTGAAAGTTGCGGCTATATCAGTGATGGTAGATTGCTACCGCTTAACAGCTATGAAAATCGTGTATACCAAGTTGGCATTGAGGATGAGCAGCCGCTAATTGCAAAGTTTTACCGGCCAAATCGTTGGAGTAGCGACCAAATACACGAGGAACACCAGTTTTGCTTTCAATTGCGAGAGCAGGAGTTGCCGGTGGTGTGCCCTCTATTAAACAGTGCTAATGAATCATTGCACAGCCATTGCGATTTTAAGTTTTCCCTCTACCCACGGCGCGGCGGCCTTGCACCTGAATTGGATAATCTGGATAATCTATTTATTCTTGGGCGCCTTCTAGGGCGATTCCATGGGGTCGGTTCCGTCAATAAGTTTGCATCGCGGCCAAAATTAGATATCCAAACGTTTGGCTGGCAAGCTTACCAATATATTAGTGAGTACTTTATCCCCAGGGAGTTGAGCCCTGCCTATGACAGTCTTTTGCCTGATGTTCTCAATAAGTGTCAGTCAATACTTGACAATTTTGGGGAAATTAATTGGATAAGAGTTCATGGCGACTGCCATTCGGGCAATATCCTGTGGCGAGATGACAATCCTCATTTTGTTGACTTTGACGATGCGCGGATGGCTCCTGCAGTGCAAGATTTATGGATGCTTTTATCCGGCGATCGGCATGAGCAGAAAGCTCAAATAGCTGAGTTGGTCGAGGGGTATAACGAATTCAATGATTTTGATCCGCGAGAATTGGCACTCATCGAAGTGTTGCGTACCCTGCGTATTATTCATCACAGCGCTTGGATTGGCAGGCGTTGGAATGATCCGGCGTTTCCGCAAGCCTTTCCATGGTTTGATTCGGCGAGATATTGGAGCGACCAGATACTGACGTTGCGCGAACAATTTTCGGCGCTTGATGAACCTGCACTGGAAATCTCGCCATAAATTGTCTAATTTTCTATACATAAGTGAAGTTATTGGGTGATCAATGAAAATAGCTTTAACTTTTTACAGGTTGAACAGTAAAATAAACCCTTACTGGAAATTAATTATCAAGTTTTAAATAGAGGTGCGGTGTGAGTGATTTTCCCACAGAGTTAAAATATGCAAATAGCCATGAATGGGCGCGAGTAGAGAGTGATGGAACTGTTATTGTTGGGATAACTGACCATGCTCAAGATGCCTTGGGTGATATTGTTTTTATAGAGCTTCCGGAGTCCGGTGCTGAAGTTGAGGTAGGTGCTGAAATAGCAGTTGTCGAGTCAGTTAAGGCGGCTTCAGATATATATTCTCCAGTGTCTGGAGAGATTGTTGAGGTCAATTCTGCGCTTGAGGATGAGCCTGAACTGGTCAATAGTAGTCCGTACGAAGATGGATGGTTATTTAGCGTTAAAATAAACTCAAGTGAAGACTTCAGTAGCCTGCTTGATGCCGAGGGCTATCAAGCTCTGGTTGAAGACGAGTAAGTCTTAACAAAACTTAATTTCGCAAGGAAATTATTTCCCAGTGTCTTGATTCAGCTTCTTTGCGAAGGGCTGGATCAGGATCTACGGCGATTGGGTAAGTCACTTCCAGAAGCATGGGCATATCATTGATTGAGTCAGAGTAGAAATAGCTTCCTTGGTTATTTGTATTTTGCTCCTTTAGCCACTGATTAAATCGCTCAACCTTACCTTCTTTGAACGTGGGTGTGCCATCTACTTTGCCAGTGTATTTTCCATCTATAATCTGTAAATCGGTCGCAATAATTTCATTAATACCTAAGGATTTGCAGATGGGCTCTACAATAAAGCGGTTGGTTGATGTGATCACTAAGACACGATCGCCGACTTGGCGGTGATGGTTTATTAAAGTTTCAGCCTGATCGAGCTTCATTGGCTCAATAACGTCGCGCATAAATTGTTGATGCAGTATATCGAGCTCTTGTAGTGAAAATTGGGTGAGTGGCTCTACCGAGAACTCAAGATAGGCAAAAATATCCAGGCAGCCAGATTCATAGTCGGCATAGAATTTATCATTCATTTTTTTGTATAGCTGACGATCGACAATATTTTGATCAACTAAAAACTCACCCCAGCTGTGGTCACTGTCACCGGCAATTAGAGTGTTGTCTAGATCAAAGATAGCTAGCGCCATAGAGCGGTTCCAATAAAATGAGTTATAGACTATTTGGCCAATAAGGATAGCGGTGAAGTTAAAATGGCTCAAGAGAAAATTGCCGAGTTCCCGCTACTGTGGAACAATGGGCTTCTTTAATCTATAAATGTAGTGGGATCTCTAAATTGGTTGATCAGGATGGATATCGTTCTAACGTAGCTATGGTGATTAGCAATGGTCGCGGGCAGGTATTTTGGGCCAAACGCATGGGCCAAAGGGCTTGGCAATTTCCTCAGGGTGGAATCGATGAGGGCGAATCAGTTGAGCAGGCGTTATATCGGGAGCTTTATGAAGAGGTGGGATTGGAGCCTGGCGATGTAAAAATTGTCCAGCAAACCAAGCGCTGGCTTCGCTATAATATTCCTGAAAAAATGCAGCGCAAGCATTCGAAGCCTCTTTGTGTGGGTCAGAAACAGCGCTGGTTCTTTTTGCAGCTGGTTAGCGATCAGAGCAAAATTAAATTTGATGCAACAGGGCATCCTGAATTTGATGATTGGGAATGGGTAAGCTACTGGCATCCAATTAATCAGGTGGTATCGTTTAAACAGAATGTATATCGACAAGCTCTGTCTGAGTTTGCTCAAACTAATTTTCGATTTCAGAAGCGGAGAAAGCGTAGTTAGATGAATATCCTTGACTCCCTAAGAACAATTTTTCAGGAAGTTAATACTGCCCGAAGCCTACCCGAAGTTCTGACTATTATCGTCACAGAAGTTCACGCTGCGATGGGTGCAGAGGTGTGTTCGGTCTACTTGTTTGATGAATCTGATCAGCACTATGTTTTGATGGCTACCAAGGGTTTGCGGCAGCAAAGTATTGGTAAGGTGCGATTGGCTATGGGTCAAGGCTTAGTGGGCTTGGTCGCCGCCAAAGAGGAGCCCCTTAATTTGCAGGATGCCGATAAGCACCCCAATTTTGCCTACTTTGAGGAAATCGGCGAAGAAATCTACCACTCGTTTTTGGGTGTACCAATTATTCATCACCGAAAAGTGCTTGGCGTATTGGTGCTTCAACAGCAGGCTGAGCGACGGTTTGCCACTGAAGAAGAAGCCTTTATGGTAACCGTTTGCGCTCAGCTCTCGGGTGCTATTGCCCATGCTGAAGCAACCGGCGCATTAAGCAAGCTAGCTTCGGCAGGGCGTGGTCAGAGTAAAGAAGCTATATTTCATGGTATCGCCAGTTCTCCGGGTGTGGGTATTGGACAGGTTGTTTTGGCCCAGCAAACCATGGATCTTGCCTCTGTTCCTGAACGCCATACAGCTGACCCAGATGCCGAGTTAAGCGTATTTCGTCAAGCTCTAACCGCTGTTAAGCAGGATATGCGCAACCTAGGTGTTGGTCTTGAAGGTAAGCTGAGTTCTGAAGAGTTAGCGCTCTTTAACGTTTATATCAGCATGCTAGATGATGATTCTCTCGGTGGTGAAGTTATCGATACAATTAAGTCTGGTCAGACCGCGCAGAGTGCTTGGAGCTCAGTTATTTTAAAACATGTGCGTACTTTTCGGCATATGGAGGACCCCTACCTTCGCGAGCGAGCATCAGATGTTGAAGGACTTGGTAAGCGTGTTTTGGGCTACTTGCAGCAGACGGATGAAAAGAAAAAGCCACTGCCAAGAAAAATTGTTTTGGTCGGTGAAAATCTTTCTGCTACCGAGTTGGCCGATATACCTGTAGATCGCTTGGTGGGTATAGTTTCGCTCAGGGGTGCCAGCAATTCCCATATGGCAATTGTTGGCAGAGCGCTAGGTATTCCGACGGTTATGGGTGCCCTAGATATGCCCTGTGCTGAACTTGAGGGTAAGGAATTAATTGTCGATGGATTTACGGGTGACGTTGTCAGCCATGCCACCAGAACTCTCAAGCGGGCCTATGTTCAAAGACAGCGTGAAGAGCAGATATTAATTAAGGATCTGCAAAAGCTGCGCGATGTGCCCTGTCAAACCTCAGATGGTTTTGATTTTTCGCTTTGGGTAAACACCGGTTTGCGGCATGACAATATTCAATCGCTCCGCAGTGGGGCTGATGCGGTAGGCTTGTTTCGCACCGAAATACCCTTTCTTCTGCGATCTAGTTTTCCCACAGAGGATGAGCAGGTTGCGGTTTACCGTGAACATTTAGAGACCTTTGCTCCGCGTCCAGTGACCATGAGAACCTTGGATATAGGTGGCGATAAAGATTTACCCTATTTTCCAATCGAAGAGGAAAACCCATTTTTGGGTTGGCGCGGCATTCGAATTTCTCTCGATCATCCGGAAATTTTTTTGGTTCAGATTAGAGCCTTATTGAGGGCTAGTGAGGGGCTTAATAATCTGCGTATTATGTTGCCTATGATTAGTAATCTTGCCGAGCTCGATAGTGGTCTTGCGCTGATTAGGCGAGCCTATAAAGAGCTAACCGAAGAAGAGGGCTATCAACTTAAAATGCCTGCACTTGGGGCAATGATTGAGGTTCCAGCAGCGGTTTATCAGGTCAAAGAAATTGGTCGCCGAGTAGACTTTATGTCAGTAGGTACCAATGATTTAACCCAGTATTTGCTTGCGGTAGATCGCAATAATC
>MDTB01152035.1_pt1 | contig 21806 bp, 19 predicted proteins | sample 811161 | NCBI WGS metagenome assembly MDTB01 (sample SAMN05326650, study PRJNA326480) | marine metagenome | isolation source: seawater | place: Mediterranean Sea | collected 2009 | reverse complement strand
CGCTTACTGATAGCAGACGCGCATATACGCTCATCAATGGCAAATAGGGCAAGGGCCATTTTTGCCCGGAATCAGGGTGCCCTAGAGAGGGTAGAGAAGTTAGTTTTAGAGCAAGTAAAATAATCGAAATACACGGCTGAATGATACTGATGTAGATCGGTATCATGACAATAATTGTAAGTTTTCTGATAATTTGATTATCATTATTTCTATTGATTATTGGAGCCATGTTATGGATGACTTTCTAATGAAGATATTAAGATTGTCTTAAATGAAAAAGCGTAGGTATGTTCCCGATCTGATCTCCGATATGGCAGAGTGTGACGCCAACTATTTTCGCCTTCATTGTTTGTTTCCAAATATGCGCGACGCTAATGGCTTGGAATTTGGCGTTCAGGGCACGACTGAGGACGGCTCTCTTGTCACGATGGCGATTTCAGAACGATGTCCGTATACCACCATGTTATCTGTCAGGGTAGAGGGTGAAAGCGGAACTCCTTGGATAAAGTGGCCGCATCTCGAAGTCCGCATATATCATGATCTCTGTACTGCGGAAGTGATAAGTTTCGAGAGGCATCGAAATCTTAAATATCGTTATTCAATCGATAATCCAGAAATGTACCAACCTGATGAAAAATCTCAGATCAATCGCTTTCTTGGGGAGCTATTAACTTTTTGTATACGGCAGGGTTACTCTCTGAATAATACCTGTTCTTGGCTACCCTAAAGGCTAGGGAAATAAGCTTTCTCGAGTTATACTTTCTCCCCCATCTTGGCTAAAACGTGTTCATGTTGCGTTAATTTTATTACAAAGATTGTCTTGGTGAAATTCCTATGGCGAGTTCGTATAAAGCAGATTCGATTGAAGTTCTCGAAGGTCTCGATCCCGTAAGGAAGCGGCCCGGAATGTATACGGATACTGTTAGGCCAAACCACCTTGCGCAAGAGGTCATCGATAATGCTGTAGACGAAGCGCTAGCAGGTTTTGCGTCGGAGATTCTTGTGGTTTTAAGAAAAAATGGATCTATGTCGATAAATGACAACGGTCGAGGCATGCCTGTTGATATCCATAAGAAAGAGAAGCTATCGGGTGTAGAACTTATTCTAACGAAGTTACATTCGGGGGCTAAGTTCAATAGCGATAACTATCAATTCTCTGGTGGTCTTCATGGTGTTGGTGTCTCGGTAGTAAACGCCTTATCGGAATCGTTGGAGGTTTTCGTTAAACGTGATGGTAGCCTCTACCATATGGCCTTTGAAGGAGGCCATAAAGTTCAAAATCTATCCATTAAAGATAAAGTGGGTAAGAGGAATACAGGGACCCTAATTAATTTCAAACCTGATCCTAAATATTTTGATTCACCAAAATTTTCAATACCCCGTCTAAAGCATATGCTGAGGGCAAAGGCTGTTTTATGCCCCGGGTTGAAAGTCTCGTTTACTGATGAAAATGTTTCAAATAAAAAAGAGAGCCAGTTCGATTGGTTTTATGAAGACGGTCTCTCTGACTATTTAATTGCAGAATTAAGTAGTTTTGAGCTTTTACCAAAAACACCTGTTGTTGGTTTGTGCCCTGGAGCCAATGAAGGTGTTGACTGGGCTATCCAATGGCTTCCCGAAGGTGGGGACTTAGTAACAGAAAGTTATGTCAATCTCATTCCCACTATCCAGGGTGGAACGCATGTAAATGGACTTCGAAGTGGTTTGCTGGAAGCTCTCAGAGAATTCTGTGAGTTTAGAAATCTTTTACCGAGAGGCTTAAAAATTTTAGCAGAAGATATCTGGGATAAGTGTAGCTACGTAGTGTCTGTTAAAATTAAAGATCCACAGTTTTCAGGACAAACCAAAGAACGATTAAATTCTCGCCAAGCTGCAAGCTTTGTTTCTACCATTGTTAAGGATAGCTTTAGTCTTTGGCTTAGTCAGCATGTGTCTGATGGAGAGGCTATAGCTGAACTGGCTATCACTAGTGCCCAGAATCGCCTCAAAGAAGGGAAAAAAGTCGCTAGAAAAAAGGTAACCTCTGGTCCAGCGTTACCAGGAAAGCTCGCTGATTGTACTTGTCAAGAAGCTATGCGCGGGGAGTTATTTTTAGTAGAGGGTGATTCTGCCGGGGGGTCGGCAAAGCAAGCTCGAGACAGAGAAACTCAGGCCATACTTCCCCTTAAGGGTAAAATTCTTAGTACCTGGGAAATAGATTCTAGCGAAATCCTTGCATCTCAAGAGGTTCATGATATCTCTGTTGCCCTTGGAATTGATCCAGGATCTACCGATTTAAAGGGTTTGCGTTACGGGAAAATCTGTATTTTAGCTGATGCGGACTCTGATGGTTTACATATATCGAGCCTATTAATTGCCCTCTTTGTAAGGCATTTCCCGACGTTAGTTCAAGCAGGTCATTTGTTTGTCGCTATGCCACCGCTATATCGTATTGATTTTGGTAAGGAGGTTTATTACGCCTTAGACGAGGCCGATCGGGAGAGATTTCTTGATGGTTTATCGAGGGAAAAGAGGGCGCGTAAGATTTCTGTGCAACGGTTCAAGGGGCTTGGTGAGATGAATCCCTCGCAACTCAGGGAGACAACTATGGCAGATGATACGCGGCGCCTAGTTCAATTAAAGCCTGATAAACTTAAAACGACGCATGAGTTATTGGATATGCTATTCGCTAAGAAAAGATCCGCAGATCGTAAGTCATGGTTGGAGATAAAAGGGAACCAAGCAGAGTTGGTTTAAATATTTTTTTAAAGATTAGTAACTATGATTGATGATTTTGATTCAGACATAGATGAGTCTGTCAGTGTCGAAGCTTTTACTGAGGCGGCGATGTTGAACTACGCTATGTATGTTATACATGACAGAGCACTCCCTCATATTGGCGATGGTTTAAAGCCAGTACAAAGGCGCATTATTTATGCGATGTCAGAACTTAGACTAAATGCCTCTGCAAAGTATTCTAAATCAGCACGAACGGTGGGAGATGTTATAGGCAAGTTCCATCCACACGGCGATAGTGCTTGCTACGAAGCAATGGTTTTGATGGCTCAATCATTTAATTATCGTTATCCTTTAGTCGATGGACAGGGAAATTGGGGTTCCCCAGATGACCCTAAATCTTTTGCTGCTCAGAGATATACCGAATCAAAATTAGCTAGGTACTCGGAGGTCTTGCTTGCCGAATTGGATCAAAACACCGTTGACTGGGATCTCAACTTTGATGGTACTCTAAAGGAGCCTAGTTATCTTCCCGCGCGGCTTCCGAATATTTTACTGAATGGCGGGATGGGTATTGCTGTGGGCATGGCTACGGATATTCTTCCTCATAATTTGAGAGAAGTAGCGTCAGCATGTATCCGTCTTCTGGAAAAGCCTAACTCGAATATTAGAGAAATCTGTGAACTTGTGAAAGGTCCGGATTTCCCATCTGGATCTGAAATTGTTGCCTCCACAGATACGATCGTTGACATATACGAAACTGGTCGCGGGACGGTCCGAGCGCGCGCAATATTTATAATTGACTCAGGTGAGATTGTTATTACTGCATTACCTCATCAAGTTTCGGGGGCTAAGATCCTCGAGCAAATTGCTACGCAAATGCATGCAAAAAAACTTCCTATGGTGGTCGATATAAGAGATGAATCTGACCATGAAAATCCGACAAGGATTGTGATAGTACCCAAGTCTAATAGAGTAGACACCAATCAGTTAATGAGCCATCTTTTTGCTACGACTGACTTAGAGAAAACATATCGTATCAATTTTAATATGATCGGTACTGACGGTCGTCCCAGGGTTCAACCTCTTGTCCCTCTTCTGAAGGAGTGGTTAGCCTTCCGATCTGCAACAGTTCTCAGAAGGCTAGAATATCGTCTTAGCAAGATCCTCACTCGGCTCCATGTGTTAGATGGTCTATTAGTCGCTTATCTAAATCTTGATGAAATTATTCGGATCGTGCGTGAGGAAGCGAAACCAAAAGCTGTAATTATGGCTAAGTTTAAAGTATCAGATGTGCAAGCTGATGCGATTCTTGATACAAGATTACGACAACTAGTTCGTCTTGAAGAAGAAAAGATTCAGAGTGAAAGAGATGAATTACGAGCTGAGTGCGGAAGCCTTGAAGATATTATTAAGTCCAAGACGAAATTAAAAAATTTGCTTAAGAAAGAGCTTTTAGATGATTCGTTGACCTTTGGCGATGAGCGTCGATCAATTATCGTTGAAAGAGAGGATGCTACTGCGTTTAGTGATAAGGATCTTATATCCTCGGAGCAAATTTTAGTCGTTCTTTCGAGTAATGGTTGGGTTCGTGCTGCGAAGGGGCATGATACAAATCCTAGCGATCTAAACTATCGTAGTGGTGATGAATATCTGGCGTCAGCTCCGGGTAGATCAAATCAAGATACTGTTTTTATGGATACATTCGGGAGAACGTATACATTAGCTTCGCATACTCTTCCTTCTGCTAGGGGGCAAGGTGAGCCCCTTACGGGACGAGTAAATCCCCCAGACGGAGCTAGTTTTAGCGGTGTTATAATAGGGGAACCAGCACAACAATTTTTAGTGGCGAGCGATGCAGGATATGGCTTTATAACAAGCCTTGCGAACATGATTACTAAAAACAAATCGGGTAAGTCGGTAATAGCTGTGCCTAAAGGCAGTTTATCGATGCAACCACTATTAATAAACGATCTTGATCACGAGTTTGTAGCAGCGTTTACTAATGAAGGAAGGCTATTAATATTTCCACTAAAAGACTTACCAATTATGGCTAAAGGAAAAGGCATTAAAATTATTAATATACCCTCCAGTCGCTCAAGAGATCGCACTGAAATAATGTCGTTCTTAATTGTTTTTTTAGAAAGTGATACCCTAGTTGTGAGCTCCGGAAAGCGTACTATTAGTTTAAAGATCGGTGAATTGAAGCACTACCGAGGAGAAAGAGCCCGTCGAGGTTTGAAACTACCTAGAGGATTTCAGAAGATTGATGGAATTGAAAGACTACCTAAAGCTTAAGAATCTTTAGTGTTTTTTCTATGACTATATTTTCTACTTCCTCTGCAATAAATACCTTGCCTTCTTCGATTAGATTGTGGTTTATCGTTTTCAATTGAAAGCTCTTATTCCCTAGGGCTTTGCAATTGCATTTCGCTCGGTGGCTAACAAGTAACTGATTCTGGCTTATTCCAGCTAGGTAAGAAGCATGTTTCAGAGTAGCCTCTGAATCTTCGCCAACATCCAATCCTGCTTCAAATGCTGTATCTCCCTGCAAAAGCTTATTAAGTGCCTTGACCTTTAGACCAAAAATAATACCGTTGTCAACATGATCACCATAGCAAAAGCTAATGACCGAATCTTTATCATGAGGTTGTTGCTCTCCTGAATGAAAATCGCATAGCTGTAAGAATATTTCACGATATTTATTATTTCGTTCCAAGTTGTTTAGTTTTATTACTAGATAACATATCTCTTGCTGAGCAACCCCCGCGTGGCTGTTTATTTTACGAAATTTGTTCCAAAAATTATTTTTTACGATAGTTCCGGACCAGAACATGATCCCGAAGAAACTGGATAAGACTAAAAAAGTTAGTAGCGTCTTTACTAGGAGCTCAAACGCGAAAGAGTTATTGACATTGACCCCAATTTTAAGCTGACCAATAACCGAGTTTTGGAAAATGATATCTCGAGAGATTTTGAGGTCACTATCTTTAGATTCACCAGCTTGTGCGATAACATTCGCTTCTTTGTTGTAGATCTTTGCTCCTTCGAAATCGCTTTCTAAGCAAAGCCTTCGCAGCATTATATTTAGAGATAAAGCATCGCTATTAATCAAGTATTCGGCTGATGTAATTGCTACTTGGTCGGCAAGCGCATTTGAAAATCTTAACGTCTCCTCTCTGATGATAGAGTGTGCGAGACTCATAGTGAATAATGTGACTAAGAAACTTATAGTAAGCGCTGGCCCCAAGGAGGCCAACATACTTTGAATTCGTGAAGATCCTGGTGGCAATAATCGCATCCTGAGAGCTTGAGACCGCAAAATCTTCAGTATAACCGAATCAAAACATAGCTATATACTTTGTTTTAACGCAACTTTACGAGAGCAAATATTAACCTAATGCTGGTACTTATAAACATCTTTGGTGAGGATAGACTAGGGTTGACATCCGACATGACAATACTGCTGTCTAAGTTCGACGCTGTTATCTTAGATATAGGGCAGGCCGTCATACATAATCATCTATCTTTAGGCCTCCTGGTTAGCTTACCCTATGGATCAAATTGCCTTGAGGAGTCGGTCAGTCAGTTAGGTATTTCAGCGAAATTCACGCCGATTAGTTTGGAAAGTTACGAGAATTGGTTGGGGCTACAAGGCCGTACTCGGCAAATCTTAACTTTGTTGGCTCGTAAAATAAGCGCTTCCCATTTGGCCGCAGTATGCAAAGTCATCGAAAGGTATGGCTTGAGTATCGATAACATTACAAGATTATCGGGGCGAGTACCTCTAGTGGAAGATGAAGCAACGGAGAATAAAAAGTCTAAAGCATGTATTGAATTTTTGCTTCGGGGCGAGGTTAATAAGTCCTTCAGGGAAGCTCTGCTAGAAGTTTGTGCTAGTCAAGATATAGATATAGCTGTGCAAGAGGATAATATTTTTCGTCGGCATCGAAGGCTTATAGCCTTCGATATGGATTCGACTCTCATAATGACGGAGGTCATTGATGAACTGGCTAAAGTTGCAGGTTCTGCTTCTGAGGTGTCAAAGATTACTGAACGAGCGATGCAAGGCCAACTCGATTTTAGTGATAGTTTGAAGCAGAGAGTTTCTTTATTGGCTGGTTTGCCGGAGGAGAAAATGAAAGTAATTGCTAACCATCTTCCGTTGACAGAAGGAGCGAAGACGCTTGTAAGGTCTGTTAAAAAGTTGGGTTATAAAACAGCGATACTTTCTGGCGGGTTTACGTATTTTGGAAAAATCCTCCAGGAGATACTTGATATAGACTATGTCTTTGCTAACGAGCTTGAAGTAGTTAATGGCCAATTAACCGGTCGTGTTCTAGAGCCTATTATTGATTCAGAAAGAAAAGCAGATCTGTTGCGCATGCTCGCAAAAAAAGAAAATATTTCGTTGCAGCAGGTTATTGCTGTCGGTGATGGCGCCAATGATTTGGCGATGTTGCAGGCCGCGGGCTTAGGCATTGCCTTCCACGCTAAGCCATTTCTTAGGGAAAACGCTGAACAATCTATATCTACTCTTGGTCTTGATAGCATTTTATATCTTATGGGTATCCGTGACAGGGACACTTTGAATCCTTGATTATCTTTTATTCATCGTTTAAATGGTGCTCTAACAAAGTTTGGTATCAGTTTCAGCTAAACACCGATTTGAACTTTCGCTGGCGCCTCGGGGACTTCTCTAACCAATTTAGGAACTAAATATCCTGGTAATTTCTCAGCCATCTGCGTAACAAGGTTTACGCCTATTTCTTCTGGTATATCAAAATGTACTGAGCCCGCAACCTTATCAAGTAAGTGGAGGTAGTATGGCAAAACGCCATATTTCGATAATTGCCATGAAAGGTCAATAAGAGTCTCCAGCTTGTTATTGACCCCCTTGAGCAATACACTCTGATTTAAAACAGAAATATCAGCCGACCTAAGTTTTTCTATTGCGTTACCGACATAATCGTCAATTTCATTCGCGTGATTAGCATGAATAACAAAGATAGTTCTAAACCTGTTAGCTCCTGCCCAGTCGAGAAGCTCATTTGTAACGCGTTGAGGAATGACAATTGGTAATCTAGTGTGCACGCGCAAGTGCGTAAGTTGGTCTAATTCGCTGAGGCGAAGAACAAGTTCTTTTAAACGTTTATCTTTCATCATCAATGGATCCCCCCCACTTAAAATAACTTCCTTTATAGAAGAATCCCTCTCGATATAATTTTCTATATGCCTCCAATCGTTCTTTGACAATTGGTGCTCGTCGTATGGAAAGTGGCGTCTAAAGCAGTAACGGCAATTTACTGCACAGGTTCCCGTAGCGATAATAAGTAAACGACCATAGTACTTGTGTATTATTCCTGAGCCTCTAGTACTCCCAATTTCGCTTAGCGGATCTTTGAAGAATCCTTTTGATAGGTTATTTTCGCTAGCCGTCGGTAAGATTTGGAGAAGCAATGGGTCAAAGGGATTTCCCGGACTGATGCGCTTAAGATAGGGCAAGGGAACAAGCAAGGGAAAGTCGGTCGGTACATCCGGTATCTCAATATCAAGTTTCGTAGCAAGGTCTCCGATTGTTGTCACGGAATTTTTTAGGTGCCATTGCCAAGATTGCTCGTACAAAGCTTTCTGAGTTAGGGGTATCATTAGGTAACTACTTAATTATGAGAAGCTGATGGCTACTTATTCTACCAATGAATTTAAATCTGGTCTCAAAGTTATTCTTGAAGACGATCCATGTAACATTATTGAAAATGAGTTTGTAAAGCCAGGGAAGGGACAAGCTTTCAATCGGGTAAAACTTAAGAATTTGAAAACGGGTCGCGTATGGGAGCGAACATTCAAGTCTGGGGAATCGATAGAAGCCGCTGATGTGTTGGATCTGGATATGGAGTATGTTTATTCTGATGGTGAATACTGGCATTTCATGAGAACTGACGGCACTTATGATCAACTGGCAGCAGATAAGTCTGCGGTTGAGGATTGTATTCCTTGGCTTAAAGAGAATGACAGATATGTCGTAACACTTTGGAATGAAATTCCTATCGCGGTGAATCCTCCAAACTTTGTAGATTTAGAAATTGTTGATACTGATCCTGGACTAAAGGGGGATACAGCTCAAGGAGGGTCAAAGCCAGCCACGTTAAGCACTGGTGCTATCGTTAAAGTTCCACTCTTTATTAATATAGGAGAAACTATCAGGGTTGATACTCGTACTGGAGAATACCAGAACAGAGTCAAAGTTTAGCGTCGCGTGAAGAATAACTGGGCTTCAGAAGTCACTCAAGAAACTCTTATTCTCAGAGATAATCTTCTACGACAGATTCGTACTTTTTTTTTTGAAAGAAGAGTTTTAGAGGTAACTACCCCTACTATAGGCATCGCTGGAGCTAGCGATCCACATCTTGATAATTTGACACTTAATCTTGGGTCCCAGCTTGGATATTTGCAGACGTCTCCTGAATATGCGATGAAGAGGTTGGTTGCAGGAGGAAGTGGTCCAATTTATCAAATATGTCCTGCATACAGGGGAGGAGAATCTGGTGAGAATCATAATGTTGAATTTACAATGCTGGAGTGGTACCGACCTGATTTTAGCCTACAAGAGTTGATTTGCGAATTACAAGAACTAATCTATTCGATTTGTGCTCTCCAGCTTCAAGTTGTTAGTTACGAGGAGGTGTTTAGACGTTTTTGCAATATAAATGTCCATTCCGCTTCTATCCAAGACTTAAAGTCTCTGATTTCTCGAAAAGGACTGGATCATTCTCATATATCGGGAGACGAAGATATTTCTGATTATCTTGATCTCATATTTTCGATGGTAGTAGAAAAACATCTAGGGGGAACTATCGTGACCGAGTTTCCAGTATGTCAAGCAGCACTCTCAGAGCTAAAACCTAACGATGCAGGTGACATGGTGGCTTCGAGGTTTGAATGTTTCCTTGGAGGAATCGAGCTTGCGAATGGTTATTATGAGCTTCGGGACTCCAAGGAAATACGAGATAGATTCTTACGAAACAATCTTCATAGGAGGAGAAAAAATCTCCCCCATGTTCCTATTGATGAGATGGCAGTCACAGCTATGGGAGAGATGGATCCTTGTGCTGGTGTAGCAGTTGGTATTGATCGTTTAGTAATGTATTTGTCGGGAGAAACAAACATAACCCGAGTAATTAACTTTGGTGGCGATTATCGCTCAGACTGACAAGGGGTTGGCCTAGTTTTACAAGATCGCCGGGGGATAGACTCCAGTCCATATGTTCTTGGGCTGTTAGTATTACAGTAGATCCTAGCTCGAAATGGCCTATTTCCTCCCCTTGTTTAAAGATTGATTTTCCAAATGATTTTTCCTCTACATAGGTATGTGGCGTATAAGCGGCATCTCTCCAGACTGTTTTTATCCCGGCCACAAGCATTGCACCTACGAAAACAAGAGATACCATCCCGTAGCGGGTTTTGAATTCACAAATCAGACGTTCGTTACGAGTAAATAATCCTTCGACATGATTTGTGGTTATTTGGTTAACGGAGAACAGGCTGCCAGGGAAATATCTGCTCTGAATAATCTCACAATCTACTGGGGCGTGCACTCTGTGATAATCTTTTGGAGCAAGATAGATCGTAATAAAACTCCCATTAATATAGTTACCTAAGGTTTCCTCCCCTAATAGTGATCTCAAGGGATAGTCTATGCCTTTCACCTGAAGCAAGCGACCAGCCTTAATCTGTCCAGCTTGCGATACTTGTCCATCGCAAGGGGATGTTATGTCCCCCAATATTGCCCTTTGCTTTGGTTTGAGTTTTCTAGCAAAAAAATGATTAAAGGATCGATAATCCTCTGCTGCCGGGGCTTCTGCCTCGCTCATATTTACCGAGTAGCACCGAATGAACATTTTGATCAATACATTTTTTATCCAACGGTTTTCCGATTTGGCTATATACCCAATTATACGTGAAATTAAATGCTGCGGGGCTATGCTTTGAAGAAAGATAAATGGATTCATTAGATTTCAATAGGCAAGGTAAGGTCATTTCCCCACTCAGACCATGAGCCGTCATAAGCTTTTACGTTATACCCAAGCGCTTTGGCTATAAAATATGTTAGTCCAGACCTGTGATGTGTCTGACAATGGGTAATTATTTCCTTATCTGGTGTTATTCCGCGAAGTTCCAATAGATCTGCGACGTTATCACGAATTCTACAGTTATCATTTCTATCCATGACGTCTAGCCAATCCAGATTTATTGCACCGGGAATATGGCCGCCACGATGAGCATTGATGCGCTGACCTGAATATTCCTCTGCAGTTCTTGCGTCCCAAATAATGCTTTCAGGATTGTTAAGTGAATTCAAGACTTCTTCTTTCGAAGCTATTACATCTCCTTTCATCGCAAGCTTGACAGGAGCTTTAGGGGTGGACTTGGGAATTTCTTTTGTTAGTTTCAATCCCGCTGCATACCATGATAGTAAGCCCCCATTTAAATAGGCGCTAAATTCATGGCCAATCACATCAAGAGTCCAAATGAACCGACCAGCCCAACCACCACCCTCATCATCGTAAGCCACGATCCGTGTTTCTGGACTATAGCCTATTCTTGAAAATAATTTTTCGAGCCTTGCCAAATCCGCAATCTTCCCGATGGCAGGTTGTTCCCCAGATACCAGCTCTGCTGGGTTGACGTGAACAGCTCCTGGCAGGTGCATCTGAGCATAGACCTCTACCCTGCACAGATCCACAATAAGTAGGTCCTCATTCTCCATTATTTCGTGGAGTTGCGGGGCTTCGATAATACATGGAATGGTCATGGCTTGCTCATTAAACATAGATTCGATTGCCGTAGCAACTGGGGGATCACTTTTGTAACTGTTATGCTAACTTTATAGTGAAATCTCTTGTAGGTATGACTTGTAACATGGGTAATTTTTCTAAGAATTTAGTTTGGTTAGACCTCGAAATGACGGGCCTTGATCCCGATTCCGATCGAGTTCTCGAGATAGCGACGATAGTTACTGACTCACAACTCAATATAATCGCAGAGGGTCCAGTGATGACAATTTGGCAGAGCAATCAGTTGCTCTCTGGCATGGATCAGTGGAATACCGAACATCACACAAAGTCAGGCCTAATCGATCGAGTTTTAGCTCACGGAGTAAGTGAGTTAGAGGCCGAGAACAGAACCGTTAATTTCATTAATAAATATGTCGCAGAAGGTGAATCACCTTTATGCGGAAATAGTATTGCTCAAGATCGAAGATTCTTAGTGAGGTATATGCCTAAGCTTGAAAAATTTCTCCATTATCGAAACATAGATGTTAGCACAGTCAAGGAGTTGGCCTTAAGATGGAGACCTGATTCAGCTGAAGCAGTTAAGAAAGCTGGCAGTCATCGCGCATTGGATGATATCAAAGAATCTATTGATGAACTTCGTCACTACAAAGAGACCTTTTTTTTAACCCCTTAGGCAGAGCTTTTCTCTATTTGTCTCTTGACTGCCCAACATAGATGCTCTCTCACCATGTCCGAGGCCTCGTGATATTTTCTTTTTAATGCCTCGACGATGAGTTGGTCGTAATCGGCATTCCCAAGCGCAATACTGATATTTCTAAGCCATCCGTCATAGCCCGTCCTTCTTATTACCGAGCCTTCAGTTTTTTTTAGAAATTCCGCTTTTGTCCATTTAAAAAGTGATAATAGAGAGGCAGTATCAAAATGATTCCGCGGCCTAAAGTCGAGTTCCTTGGTGAAGTGAGCATAACGGTTCCAGGGGCAGACAGTTTGGCAATCGTCACAACCAAAGATTCTGTTACCCATTTTCTCTCTTATGGGGATTGGAATTACGCCGCGATTTTCTATTGTATGATAAGAAATGCATTTTCGAGAATCTAATTGATACGGGGCCACGATGGCTTTCGTTGGGCAAACATCAATACATGCTGTACAACTTCCGCATCTGTTAATGGGCATAGGCTTATCAACTGGCAACGGAATATTGGTATAGATTTCTCCAAGAAAGAACCATGAACCTGCATTTTTGTTCAGTATTAGAGTATTTTTTCCAATCCAACCTAGCCCCGCCTTTTCCGCAATACCCTTTTCTAGTACGGGCGCGCTGTCGCTGAATACCCGAGCAGTAAAACCCTGATTTCCTTGTGCCCCAATATATTCATTGATTCTTTGCGACAGTTTTTTGAGTCGGCTGCGAACTACCTTGTGGTAATCTCTCCCCATCGCGTATTGGGCGATGTAAGCTTTAGACTTGGATCTTAGGATCTTATTAACTTGGATATCTTTATTTAGATAATCGATTCTTCCACTGATAATTCGAATAGTCCCCGGCCAAAGCATTTCTGGTTGAGTTCTTTTTTTGCCATGCTTAGACATGTAATTCATATCCGCAGCATATCCATTTTGTAACCAGGAACTTAGATGCTTTTCGTGTTTTTCTAGACTTGTGTTGGTTATACCAACTTGCTGAAAACCCTCTTGAATCCCCCAAGTTTTAATCAATCCGGCTAATTCTGAATATTTTTCCAATTACTGACAACCCCAATACGGTTTACAATATTATAACCCTCAAATTTGGAATGCTTTGAAAAAATACCTTTATACAGCGGCGCAGCAACAGAATATTGAAAAGCAGTTTAATAGGGAACTTGGTGCCTCCAATTTATTGCTTATTAGGAGAGCGGCAGAAGCCGTTATTCAGGAAGTATTATTTCGATGGCCAAAATCAATAAAGGTTACGTTCTACTGCGGAAGTGGAAAAAATTCGGCGGATGGCCTTATTGTCGCTGGACTTCTCGCCAACCGAGGGTTTCTAATTAAGGTTGTTATGGTTGGCGAGAAGTCAAAGTTCTGTACGGAAGTGGCGATAGCAATGCGTTTTTGTAAGCAGACCAATGCAGAATTTGTTGCTGATCATGATATCGGGGAAGAGGATTTGATCGTGGATGCCATTTTTGGAACTGGTCTCAATAGAAAAGTAAGTGGGGTTCATTTAAAAGCAATTGAAAAAATAAATAAGTCTCAAAAACCAGTTCTAGCCATCGATATTCCCTCGGGTTTATCTGCAGATGATGGCACAATACTTGGCGAAGCGGTTCGTGCTCATCGGACCTTATCACTTGTGGTTAGGAAGAAAGGTCTCTACACAGGTAAAGGGTCAAGCGTTGCTGGAAAGGTAATATGTAACGATTTGAATATCCCTCCAAAGTTCTTTCATCCCACGAATATTCATTTATTGCAAATTGATGAGTGTTTATTGGAAATCCCTGAGAGGGATAAAGATGCTCGCAAGACGGCATTCGGGCATGTTTTAGTGGTTGGAGGCGAATATGGAATGGGTGGAGCGGTTATAATGGCTGCTGAGGCAGCATTTCGCTCTGGGGCCGGGCTAGTTAGTGTTGCAACACGAAATCGGCATGCGTTGGCTTTACTATTGCGCCAGCCAGAGATAATGGCGCACGGTGTTTCCTGCGATGCAGAATTAGATCCGTTGATTGAGCGAGCCACTCATGTCGTCCTTGGTCCAGGACTTGGTAAGAGTGAATGGTCACGTTGGCTGTTCGCGAAATTGGTCTCTTCGGGTAAAAAGGGGGTTATCGACGCAGATGCTCTGAATATTTTGTCTGAATCCCCGAGAGATTGTCATGATTGGGTATTGACACCCCACGCGGGTGAAGCCACTCGACTTTTGAATGGAGACCAGGATATGAATAGGTTTTCAACGCTTACGAGATTACATAAGAAGTTCGGAGGAGTAATTGTACTGAAGGGTTCTGGTTCCCTAATCACCGATGGAGAAACGACGACTGTATGTCCTTATGGTAACCCCGGTATGGCTGTGGCTGGCATGGGCGACGTTCTTAGTGGCGTCGTGGGGGGGCTATTAGCCCAGGGCATGTCTTTGTTTAAAGCCGCTCAAACTGCTGTTGTGTTGCATGCTCGCGCTGGAGATCAAGTGGCTTTAAATGCTGGGGCTCGCGGATTGATGGCCACTGACCTTATCCCTGAAGTTAGGAAATTGATTGGCTAAGATTTATGAAGCATGAAGCTTGCTTAAAAAATGAGGGGGAAACCATCAGATTTGGGATGATCTTAGGCGAGTCCCTCCTGGGGGGTGGCAGAGTTTATATTAAAGGTAGCCTTGGTGCCGGAAAGACGACGTTATGTCGCGGCGTTCTGCGAACGTTCGGATTTTTTGGGGCTGTGAAAAGCCCGACCTTCACTCTTATCGAGCCCTATGAATTATCTTCGGGTACGATTTATCATTTTGATCTCTACAGGCTGACCGATCCTGATGAGCTAGAATATATCGGTCTAGACGAATATTTTCAGCATGGCAACCTATGCCTCGTCGAATGGCCTGAACAAGCAGGTCAAAAACTCCCAGCAGCAGATCTTGAGATCGAGCTCATATTGAAGGAGAAAGCTAGACGTATCATTCTTAAGCCTAAAAGTTCAAAAGGAGAAGACATTTGTAATAGTGCCTTGAATTCTTGGTTGAAAAATCGACGTCACTCAGAACGTAAAACGTTTTGCGAATATGAAGAAAGTTAAGTCGGACATAATTGGTCGATTCGGTTGGCTATATTTACCCACTTTTTTATTTCTTTTCTCTTACGATACTTCGGTTGCAGACTCTATAGATCAAGTCCGTATTCACCGTTCACCGGAGAAAACTAGAGTAGTATTTGATCTTAACGGGCCTGTTGAGCATAGGATATTCTCTTTAGATGATCCGAAGCGTCTTGTAGTAGACATCGATGCCGCCACTTTCGAAGTAAACCCTAAAGAGATTCGGCTCACAAATACTCCAATAGCTCAAATTCGTACTGGAATTCGGAATCAACGTGACCTGAGGGTTGTTTTTGACCTAGGGGAGGTAGTGAGGCCAAAAAGCTTTTCGCTGGAGCCAATCATGCAATATGGCGATCGGCTAGTGATCGACTTATATACACAAAAGCAGCGCGATAACGCCGAAAGTAAGCAGCAGCTTTTTAGGCCGCAAATGCGTGACATCATAGTTGCTATTGACGCTGGCCACGGCGGTGAGGATCCTGGAGCTATAGGTCAGGGAAATATCTTAGAAAAAGATATTGTTTTGTCGATATCTTTCCTGGTTGCTGACCTTTTGCGTCAAGAGACTGGATATCATCCCTTGATGATTAGGAAAGGTGACTATTATGTTGAGCTAAGACGTCGGACAAGAATCGCTCATGAAAATTTTGCTGATATCTTCGTCTCCATACATGCCGATGCTTTTTCATCAGCGAAGGTGTCTGGTGCATCGGTTTATGCGCTGTCTGACAAGGGCGCCACGAGTGAAACGGCGAGAATACTGGCCGAGCAAGAGAATCGTGCTGACTTAATTGGTGGTGTAGGTGGTGTTAGTCTAAATGATAAAGATGATCTTCTCGTTGAGGTTCTTCTTGATTTAGCAACAACTGCAAGCTTGTCAGCTAGCCTTGATATGGGTGATAGGATACTTGGAGAGATTGGCAAAGTAAGTAAACTTCATAAATCAAATGTTGAACAGGCCGGTTTTGTCGTTCTAAAGTCTCCTGAGATTCCCTCACTATTAATCGAAACCGGTTATATATCTAATCCATCAGAAGCCCGAAAATTAGCAAATCGAACCCATCAAAAGCGTATTGCGAAAGCAATCTTTACCGGGATTCGAGAGTATCTAGAAAATAACCCGCCCCCAGATTCGTTACTGGCCTGGAGAAAGAAGGATCAAGGAAAGGAACAAATTAGTCATGTAATAGTTCAAGGAGATACATTGTCGGGTATCGCAAACCGTTATCAGGTAGGATCAGATAAAATTAAGCAACTCAATGGCCTGGTGAGCGATAAAATTAGGATTGGTCAAGTACTTAAAATCCCATAGGGATAGGTTGTTGGCTACAAGTTTGAGAAACTGGCGATTAAATATGCACCTGATGATGATAAAGTTTGATGAGAATAAAACAATTAAATCCAAGTATAGCTAACCAAATAGCTGCAGGAGAGGTCATAGAGCGCCCGGCATCAGTAGTGAAGGAATTACTGGAAAATAGTGTCGATGCAGCTAGTGGTGATATAGATATTTTCCTCGAGCAAGGGGGAATAGGCTTGATAAAAATTCGCGATCAAGGCCGCGGGATAGCAAAGGATGATCTCGTCCTCGCGCTATCTCGGCATGCCACCAGTAAGATTGCGACAATTTCTGACCTAGACTCTGTTAGGACCTTGGGGTTCCGTGGAGAGGCACTAGCGAGCATCGCTTCAGTATCTCGATTAACTCTCACGAGTAATAATGGTACAGATAATATCGGTTGGTCAATCTCACCTGATAATGAAGTTGCTGCAGAGGCCCATACGAGGGGGACAACGGTAGAGGTGCGAGATCTTTTTTACAATGTCCCTGCTCGTCGAAAGTTTTTAAGAACCGAGCGCACTGAATATCTCCGTATTGATGAGATAGTTCGTAAGATAAGTATTTGCTACCCAAAAATAAATATTACCCTGATAAACGAAGGGAAAATTACAAGGAACTATCGATCATCACATTCGAACGAAGAGAAGATTCGTCGTTTGCAAGATGCATTTGGTAAAGGGTTCACGGAGAACGCCGTCTATTTAGATGAGTGTAAAGAGGGTATGAGGCTCTCGGGTTGGGTTTCATTACCTACCCATTCTCGCAGTCAATCCGATCAACAGTATTTCTTTGTCAACTCGCGGGTCATAAGGGACAAGCTTATTGCGCACGCGGTAAAGCGGGCATACGCTGATGTTCTATATCAATCTCGTCAACCAGTATTTGCGTTGTTCTTGGATATTGATTCGACTTCCATAGATGTAAATGTGCACCCTACAAAAAGTGAGGTACGCTTTACTGATTCTAGAGCGGTTCACGATTTCATTTTTGGTGTGTTACGTAGAGTGTTGGCAGACGTTACCCCGAAAGATCTTATAAAAAAACCGAATACAGATCAGCAGATACCCACCCCAATTCAATCAGGGTTTGTAATGGAAGGGATTTCTCAAGCCCCCTATTCGAATACCATACTTGATCACCATAAGACGTTTTTAAAAAATATAGTGAAAGAAACTGATGACGAAATGCCTCCTCTTGGATATGCGTTAGCGCAGTTACATGGAATTTATATTCTCGCACAAAATGAATATGGTTTGGTCATTGTGGATATGCATGCGGCACATGAAAGAATAATTTATGAAAGACTAAAAGTTTCAGAAGAAAACTTAACAATGCAGCCTCTTCTAGTGCCAGTAACAATTTCTGTAACTTCAGCTGAGGTTAATGTGGTCAACTTATTTTCTGACGAGATAGACGCACTCGGTATAGAATTAACCATTGCCTCTGAAGAGTCCCTAATAATTCGCGCGATACCTACGATTTTGCCTGTAAGCAATTCGGAAGAATTAGTTCGAGATGTACTTTCTGATCTAGTCGAGCTTGGCTCGACAAGAAGAATCTTCGAAAGAAGGGATGAGATTCTCTCTACAATGGCTTGTCATGGCTCGGTTAGAGCGAACAGAAAGCTCTCACTAGAAGAAATGAATGGGCTCTTGCGTGCAATGGAAAAGACAAAGCGTAGCGCCCAGTGTAATCATGGACGCCCCACATTTTCTGTATTGACCGTTGCTGAAATGGACAGTTTGTTTTCACGCGGTCGTTGAACGTTAAACCCAGAGTTTTGGTTATTACAGGGCCCACGGCGAGTGGAAAATCGCAACTTGCAGAAGAGCTCGCGGAAGAATTTCCAATAGAAATTGTGTGTGTCGATTCAGCCGCTGTTTATAGAGGTATGGATATTGGCACAGCAAAACCCAGTAGCGTTGTGAGAAAACGAATTCCTCACCATCTTATCGATATCCGAGATCCTTCAGAAATATATTCGGCCGCTGACTTTTTGGATGACTCGACTACTGTTATTACAGAGATAGTAAATCGCGGGAAAATTCCGTGCTTGGTAGGTGGGACCATGCTTTATCTTAGTGCCTTGAAAAATGGTATTGCCCGGTTACCGCCAGCGGATACTCATATTAGGCAAGCTATTCTGCGTAAGGCCAATAATTTTGGATGGCCATCTATTCATAAGCGTCTTGCTGAAGTTGATCCCAAATCTGCTTCGAGAATTAACGTTAATGACCCACAAAGATTACAACGCGCCCTAGAAGTTTACATAATTACTGGGCGATCTCTCTCAGAACATCATGAAGAAGGTAATCGGACATCTCCTTTTGATTTATTTGAAGTCGCTATTATTCCTAAAAGAGAGATTCTCCATAGGAGAATAGAGCGACGTTTAACAGCGATGTTGAAAATAGGATTTGTTGAAGAGGTAAGAGGTCTCTTTAGCCGCGAAGACTTAAATAGCCAACTACCTTCTATGAAGGCAGTAGGTTACAGACAAATATGGTCATACTTGGATGACGAAATATCCTTTGACGATATGCTACAGCAGTCTCTAGTGGCGACTCGGCGCCTGGCGAAGCATCAGTGCACATGGCTAAGATCGTGGCAGGGACTTCATGTTCTTGAACAAGCTGACTCTAAAGCGCTCTTGAAAATACCACTGGCCAGCACCATATTAACGAAGTAAAGGCCGATGTGTTGCAAAGAATCACTAAAAGGTGGTGCCTCGGATCAACTAAAATGGAGTGTTAAATGACAAAAGGAAAATCCTTACAAGAGCCTTTCCTTAACGCATTAAGGAAAGAGCGCATCCCAGTGTCAATTTATTTGGTAAGCGGGATTAAGCTACAAGGGGAGATCGAGTCGTTTGATCAGTTTGTGGTGTTACTTCGTAATACCGTTAGTCAGATGATTTATAAATCAGCTATATCGACAGTAGTTCCAGCCCGAAACGTGGATATTGATACAGATCCAGCCATTTGACTCGCACTATGATTACGCCCAGTGTTTTTTGAAAGGCCAGATCCAGGGAGCCGCGCGCTTCTAGTCCATGTTGATACATCAGATTCTGATCTCGCAAGCCTAGACGAGCTCAAAGAGCTTGTTGAGTCGGCAAGTTTAAGGCCGGTTAAATGCATAGTCAGCAATCGGAAAATTCCGCATCCGGCGACCTTTCTTGGTCAAGGGAAGGCCACTGAAATCGCTGCTCTTGTGCGTCGGGCTCATATAGATTTGGTAGTTTTTGATGCTGAACTGACGCCGTCTCAGGAGCGTAACCTGGAGAGACAATTCGGTATTCGAGTTATAGATCGTTCAGGTTTAATTCTACAAATTTTTAGTCAGAGGGCTAGGACCCATGAGGGAAAACTGCAAGTAGAGCTGGCGCAACTAGCCCACGCCTCCACTCGTCTTATTCGAGGTTGGACCCATCTAGATAGACAAAGAGGTGGTTCCGGCCGTGGAGCAGGCTCTGCCTCCGGTTTGGCGGGTGCTGGTGAGACTCAGCTAGAGGCAGATCAGCGTATGCTTGACGCTCGAACGCGCCGCGTAGTGGGTCGACTTGAAAAAGTAAGGAGGCAGCGTAGTCAAAATCGTCGTGCGAGGAAGCGCTCTGAAACGAAATTAGTGTCGTTAGCTGGTTATACCAATGCCGGTAAGTCAACTTTATTCAATCGCCTCTGCTCGACAAGTGTTTTGGAAGCTGATCAGTTGTTTGCCACATTAGATCCGACTCTTCGTAAGGTTTCGATTCCTATTCTGGGTAATATTATAGTTTCAGACACCGTGGGGTTTATTCGACAGTTACCGCATTCACTGGTGGACGCATTTCGAGCAACTCTGGAAGAGGTTTCTTCTGCTGACTTGATTTTACATGTTGTAGATGAGTCTGCGGAATTTCGATTAGAGCGTATAAGTGAGGTCGAATCTGTTCTCAGTGAAATCGGTGCCTGTAATATTCCTTCTTTGCTCGTGTACAATAAGGTCGACGTTTCTGGTGCTCAAGCACGTATAGAAAGAGATGCTTCGGGTCGACCGAGTAAGGTTTGGGTATCTGCTCGTATGGGTATCGGGTTTGATCTTCTCCGAGTTGCTATTGCTGAGTTATTGGCGGAAGATTTAGTCGAAACTACAATCGAGATTCAGCCTCATGAGGGTGGCCTTAGATCAAGATTGTTTGCACTTGGTGCGGTGATAAACGAGCAGACAGATTGCAGCGGGGTCAATCATGTCCAACTCAGAATTGATAAAAGAGACTTAGATCGAATTCGAAGAAGGGAACTACTTAAGTAACTGGTCTTTGAAGGGAAAAAAATGGGAGAATGATACTCCCCCTTGTTAAATGTTATTGGAGATAATTAGATGGCGTGGAATGAGCCAGGTGGTGGAAAAGATCGTGATCCTTGGGGCAATAGTGGAGATCAGGGACCTCCCGATCTAGATGAGGCCTTTCGTAAACTACAGAATAGCCTGTCCCAGATGTTTGGAGGCAAAGGAAATAATGGTGGAGGATCAGGGGGTACTGGAGGGACTAGAAAGAGTCTAAGCTTCAATGTCATTGCTCTAGGAGTTTTACTGATGGTTTTGATTTACCTCGGCTTAGGGGTGTATCAAGTCGATGAGCAGGAAAAAGGTGTCGTGCTTAGATTTGGGAAGCTCACTCCAGGGGTGATTATGCCTGGATTGCACTGGAACCCACCGCTGATCGATAGTGTATTGATTGAAAATGTTACCCGCGTTAGGTCCCGTCCACATGATTCCGAAATGCTGACGGAAGATGAAAACATCGTTAAAGTAAAGATGACTGTTCAATACGTTATTAGTGACATAAAGAAGTATAAGCTCCAGGTAAAGTCGCCAGATCAGAGCCTTTATCAGGCGACAGAAAGTGCCTTGCGTCATGTAGTTGGAAGCACGGAGATGCATCAGGTGTTGACGGAAGGGCGTGCACAGCTCGCTGCAGACGTGCGGGAAAGGGTACAAACGTATATGGAACGTTATGGCACAGGTATTCAGGTGACACAAGTAAATATTGAAGAAACCGCCCCCCCCGACGCAGTTAGAGCGGCCTTTGATGATGTGATTAAGGCGAGAGAAGATGAGGTAAGGTTAAGGAATGAGGCAGACGCCTATGCGAACCAAGTGATTCCAGAGGCTCGAGG
>MDTB01183533.1_pt1 | contig 21807 bp, 25 predicted proteins | sample 811161 | NCBI WGS metagenome assembly MDTB01 (sample SAMN05326650, study PRJNA326480) | marine metagenome | isolation source: seawater | place: Mediterranean Sea | collected 2009 | reverse complement strand
TGGTTTTCAATAAACTTTGAGGACTTATTCTTTCTTAACAAAATTTTTCCTAAATTCATTTTTTTGTTTTTATTTATTAATGGGCTATTTGGAATTACTGGAACTTCTAGTGGCTTAATCATAACCTTTTTAAAAAACCACCAGGTGCTACAGAAATAAGTATTTGACTCTCTATAGCTTTATCAATTTTAAAATTGATTTTTTGTTTTTTAAGATCAAAAAAAGATTTTTGGCGAATTTTTTCTAAATATTTATTTAAAGCACTTTTAGGATTATCATTTTTGCCCCAAGATCTATTTTTACCATAAACTTTTGGTAAATCCTCAATTATGGTATCAAAAACTATGCAGTAGCTATTTTTTGTTACTAGTTTAGCATAAATCTCTAATTCATCAAAAACATGTTTTCCAGTATGGTTGCTATCTAAAAAGACCATAATTTTTTTAAATTTTTTACTAAATTTATATACTTTTTCATAAATTTTTTTATTTGTACTAGGTCCCTCGATTAAATTAATTCGTTTAAACATTGGATGTTCTTTTATATAACGAAGATTATTTTTTCTAATTTCTATATCAATACCTAAAACTTTTGCTTTTTTATTTTTTCCACTTTGAGAAATCAATTCTAAAAGACTTGCATAAAAAATTAAAGACCCTCCTCTTGCAATTCCTGTTTCAATTATCAAATCAGGTTTTACATCCCATATTAATTGTTGAGCGGCAATCATATCTTGTGGATGCTGAATAATAGGTCTTCCCATCCACTCAAAATGATATGAATATTTTAATTTTCCTGCTCTTTCCATCCATTTTTTTGTAAGATTGAGCATTTCTTTATCTTTTCCTTGAATTAATATTTCTTTTTTTACCTCGGATTTAAAACTCATAATCTTTACCTTAACCAAGTTTTCCATGGAGCTTTGTTTGATTTCCACAGCTTATTTAAAATTGTTTTTTCTCTTAAAGTATCCATACATTGCCAAAAATCATTATGCTTAAATGCAGACAAGTTTTGATCTTTAATTAAAAGATTAAAAACATCTCTTTCTAATACACAATTGACTTTATTATTAAAATAGTTAAAAACCTCTGGTTCAAGTATCATAAACCCACCGTTAACCCAACCTTCATTTTTATTGTTCTTTTCCTCAAAACATTTAACATCATTATTCTTTAGTTTTACAGCTCCCCATCGGGCTGGAGGTCTTACAATTGAAATAGTAGCTAGTTTTTTGCTTCTTTTGTGATGGTTAATTAATTTTGATATATTAATATTTGAAAGTCCATCTCCATATGTAAGCATAAAAGCTTGATTGTGTAGTAATTTTTTAAGTCTATAAATCCTGTGTCCTGTGAGAGAGTATTTACCAGTATTAATTACACTTACTTCAATATCTAAAATTTTTTTTTAAAATATTTTTCAATTATTTTGGATTTATAACCAGACGCAATAATAAAATTTTTAAACCCAAATGATCTATAGTATTTAATTATATGCCATAGCATTGGTTTTGTTCCGATTTCTACCATTGGTTTTGGTATTAATTTTGTCTCTTCACTTAACCTTGTGCCTAGTCCACCTGCTAATATTACTATTTTCATTGCTATAATTTTGTTATTTTAATTTTAGGTATAAATGTAACTACATTAATATTCTTTTGGGAATAATAATTTTTAATGAACTTAAGAATTTCTTTTTTTAAGTTCCAAGCAAATATAAATATATAATCATAATCAGAGATTGTAACATCTCTTGGATGTACAACTTTAATATTTGTTGCAGCAATATACTTTCCTTGTTTACTTTTTGCATTATCAATTATTTTTTTTATATCAAATTGGTCAATATTAAATAGATTTATAAAAGTTGATGCTTTAGCTGCAGCACCAAAACCAAGTATTTTTTTATTAGAATTTTTCTTTAAAAATTTGAAAATATTTTTCTTGAGAATAAAAAAGTTTTTTTGAAATTTTTTATAAAATTTAATATTTTTTGAATCTTTTAATTCAATTTGACTCATATTTTTGAAATTTTTTGTTTCTTTCAACTTATCGTTTGAATGGCAGGCAAAGACTCTCAAGCTTCCGCCATGTACATTGATTTTCATTACATCATAAATCTTTAGACCGTTTTTATTCAATAAATTTTGAATAGATGTTAAGGAGTAATAAAAGTAATGTTCATGATAAACATTATCTATTAAATTTTTATTTACCATTTCTATAAAATTTTGAAATTCAATAATTATTGTTCCATTTTTATTCAATAATGTTTTCATTCCTTTTACAAAGTCATGAATATTTGATAGATGAGCTATAACATTATTAGCAACAATTAAATCCGCAGCTTTGTATTTTTTTTTTAATTTTTTAGCCAAATTCTTTCCAAAAAATTTTTTAATCGTTTTTATTCCTTTGGCTCTAGAAATCTTAGCTGGAATTGGTGTTGGCTCAACACCTATAATCTTTAAATTTTTCATTTTTAAAAAATTTTTTAAAAAATAGCCATCATTTGAGGCAAGTTCGAATAATGTTTTATTTTTTAAATCAAATTTTTTCTTTATATATTTATATAATTCAAAAGCATTTTTATTTGCAGTGCTTGATGTTGCAGTAAGATATGGGTAGTTGGAATTAAAAATTTTTTTTCTATTAATATTTTTAGTAGTTTGTACCAAATAACATTTTCTACATAAGATTAGCTTAAGTTCATATTTTGATACTTTAGTTTTTGAGGATAATACAAGATTATTTGCTAAAGGTACTTTGTTAAAATTAATTAACTTAAATATTTTAGTAGATTTACAATTTCTACATTTATAATCCTTACTCATTGACAGACCTAAATACCTTCAAAATTTAATTTTTTAAAATTAACATCTTTATTTGACATTATCTTTTTTTTAATTGGCCATATTATTTTTAAATCTTTGTTTAATGCATTCAATCCCCTATCAAGCTTTTTATAAAATTTTTCTGAATGAAGATAAACTAATACACAATCATCGCATAATGTCTGAAACCCATGTGCATAACCTTTTGGAACATAGAGAATTTGTTTTTTACTTTCATCTAAATTAAAACTCTTATATTTAAGAAAATTTTTTGATTTTTTTTGTATATTAACTACTACATCAAATACTTTTCCTTTAACACAAAATACAAGCTTGTCTTCATTTTTAGGAATATCTTGATAATGAATACCCCTTAATGTTCCTTTTTTTTTATTATAACTAAAATTTATTTCTTTTATTTTAAAATTTAAATTTTTTTTTATTTTTTTTTCAAAAATTTTACAAAATTTTCCTCTGACATCTGCGCTACTAAAGCAGCTTATTAATTTTGGATAATTTTTTTTTTTATTCATTATTATAATTTTTTATTTCATCTAAATAAATATTTTTTCTATCTTTAATATTTTTTTTATTTATTTGATTATAAACAAATATTGATCTTTCGATCAAATTTTCGAACGAATTTATTTTATTTCTAAACTTTAAAAATTTTTTTATTTTATTAGTTGTTAGAAATATTTTTTCTTCTTCATTATTGTTAATAGTATCTGACTTAAAGTTAATATTACCTTTCTGATTAAAATACTTTTGAAATTCTATAACAATTTGTTTAACTTTAATTTTAGTTTGATTTTTACTAGGTCCAAAGTTAAAAGAACCTACAAATTTTTTATTAGTATATAATTTTTCTGCTAACAAAATGTAGCCATTAACAACATCTAAAACATATTGCCAAGGTCTAATAGAATTTGGATTTCTAATAATTAATTTTTGTTTTTTATTTTTATTTTGAAAATGTTTAATCAAATCAGTCATCAGTCTGTCAGATGCAAAATCACCGCCACCAATAACATTTCCCGCTCTCATTGATGCTAAATTTACATTATTCATTAAATTACTCTTAATATAACTCTGAATAGCTATTTCACATGCCGCTTTACTTGCGCTATATGGATCTTTACCGCCTAACTCTGAGTTCTCTTGAAAAAAAATACTTTTTCCAGAATTTTTATAAACTTTATCTGTTGTCGTAATGAGTAGAGCTTTAGTTGATCTTGATATTTTTGAGGCTTCTAAAATATTTATAGTGCCCATAAAATTTGTTTTATAGGTATCAATTATTTTTTTATATCCTGAAAGCACTAATGACTGTGCTGCAAAATGAAAAATTATCTGTGGCTTAATTTTTTTTATTACATTGTCTAATTTGTTGAAATTATTTATATCAAAATAATAATTTCTACTTATAAGTGAATAATATATTTTGGTATTGTTTGGTTTTAAACTTATTCCATAAACATTTGCACCAATCGAATCTAAAATTAAACTTAACCATCTTCCCTTAAAGCCAGTATGTCCCGTAATTAAAACTTTTTTATTTTTCCAAAAATTTTTATTCATTATATCAAATTTTTATTTACAAAATAAATTTAATTCCAGTTTGACTTCATCTTATATTCACCAGAAAGCACAAATTCTTTTAATGAATTATTGATATGTGAGTGAATGTCTCTCGACCAATATTTAATCCAAAAATCATAAATTTTAGGCGTAAATAAAGAATCATAATAACCACCCATAAAATCAATAACAGATTTATAATCAGCTATAAAAATATCATGTTTGTAATGCAGATACTTCATGTAGTAACACTTATACACATCATCAGAAGATAAACTAGCATTTACATGTTCTTTAAGACTTAATATTATTTTTCTTAAATCTTCCTTTGATTTAGGATGGATATTAAAATCAAATGAAATATGAGGGTTATTTATACTTGCATTCACAACAGTTATATTCTTCGCTGCATACTCAAGACCTATTGAACCATAAACGGTCAAAACTATATTTATACCCTCTTCAATTAACTGATTATGAGAAATTTCATCATTTAGATATTTAATTTTTGGATAGCGACTTACAAAATCTTTAATTACAGCTTTATTTTGAGGAAATGTATTTGGGTGTGTTTTAATATACCATTCATAATCTGTGATAGAAGTTAATTTAGCAATGAAATCTAGCCATTCGTAAAAATCAGGAAACAAAGTTTTTCCAAGTCCATGAGGACTGTCAAAAAAACAATGTGGGGCAATTAAAATTTTTATTGAACTTTTATTGTCAAGCAATTTGACCTGTGATTTATTTTTATGATATGCTGAATGTTTAATATAGGGTTGGTCAACATCTACATTACCTTTATAAATTAGTTGGAGTCTTTCTCGAGCTTTTTTTATTGCATTATGTTTTGTTTCATCATCTAATTTCTCAAAGTCCTTCTTATATGTATGAAATTCACTTGATGGATGTAATTTATTTTTTGTTAGATAATATATATTCTCCAAACTAGCTTGATATACAGGAATTTCTAATTCTGTGGCTATTCGAGCTGGTAGACCTATAAAATAACATGCATGACTTATTACTAAGGCTTTAATATTTTTTTTTAATAATTTTTTTCGCCAGTATAGAAATAAAAAACTAAACTCAAAAATTAATTTTCTAAACTCCTTCGAATTCAAATTAAGAGTTGGGAGCATATTTGATTTAAGATATTGATCATAAATTAAATCACCAACCCATATATTTTCAATCGTCAAAGAGTCTAAATCTGATTTGGATTTGATTTGTAAAATCAATTTCTTTGTCAATTGATTAGCTAAGTTTTTAGTGTCTTCATTAATATTAAAATCTAAAATTTCTGTCATTCCGTATGATTCAAAAATTTTTTTTTTTTTATAATTTGTAATTTTAAGTTTTATTTTTTTAAATATGCCAATAGATAATCTAACATTATAACCAACAATTTTAGCATTGTGTATTTTTGCTAGTATTCCTAATAAATAACTTAACGCAATATGATTTGCTTGCGATCTTATCATTTCCACTAATATTACATTGCTCTTATTATTTGGTGCATCAAATAACAAATTATTATGATTAATAAATTTATTTTCAAATTTATTTACTCTTATTAAATCAATAATTGATAGTAAAAATTTTAGAGTCTTTTTGATCAAATTAGTAGTCCCTTATGTTTTATATCACTTATAAATCTGTTTAAAAATATAAATATTGTATGTAAAATTAAGAAATAAATTTATATGATTAAATTGTCAAGTTAAACAATTTTTTAAGGCTTAAAACTATTTAATGTAAAATAATTATTTTATTAAATTTATAAAATTGTTTTTTAAATTATTTTACTTAAGATATTTTTTAAATGAAAATAAAATAATTCCTATAAGTCTACTAATATGTTGTCTCATCACCAAAAATGACTAAAATTATTTTTTAACAATATAATTTGTATGAAATTAAATATTAAAATTTTAAGAGAAAATGATGTAGATCAATCATACGTAGATTGGTATTCTGATGAAGATGTAATACGTTACTCAAATAATCAATATCTATCTTTTACTTTAGATGGTCAACGTTCATATGTAACTGATTGTTTGAATAATCCAGATTTAGATCTTTATGGAATTTTTGATGATAGCCTGCATATTGGAAATATTTCTATAAGTGGTTTAAATTCACATCATAAAAGAGCAGAACTTACTTATGTAATTGGAAATAAAAAATACTGGGGTAAAGGAGTAGGACACTTTGCGGTTTCTTCATTAATTAAAATTGCAAAAAATAATTATAAATTAAATAAACTCTTCGCTGGATTGGTTGAGGAAAATTTTGGTAGTAGAAAAGTTCTTGAAAAAAATGGTTTTATCTTGGAGGGAAAAAGAAGTAAGCATCTTTTTTTTAACGGAAAATTTTACAATCAACTAGATTTTGGATTAGTTTTATAAAAACTTAAAGTTTGTAAATTAAAAATTTTATAAAAATATTTCAAATCCAAAAAATTATGTTTATAAATTAGATAATTTCTTATACTTATCTAAATTATTCCAAAATTTATAGAATTTATCAAAAATAATTTTTAAGTCATTTAAGTTATAATCATAAGTGCATATTCCAAAATCTAAATATTCATGTTTTTGTAATTCCTCAGTATTCTTAAAATTTTTTGAATCATTACTTTTTATGTATCTATTGATATCTTTCTTTGACTCAAATATTCTCGAAAGAAATTTTTTACTTTTTAATATTTTTGCTTTGTAAAGATTTTGATAGCGTACACCAAATGGCAGATTATTTGATTTAATTAATTTCTCTAACTTTTTTTTATCAATCTTAATTATATTTCTATCAATTTTCATTGCATAAACATAATAAGAATGGGTATAATTTTTCATGGTCATAGGAGCAATTATTCCATCAAATTTTTTAAGATATTTGTTAAGAAATAATGCAAGAGCTTGTTTTTTTTTCACTATTTTTTTTAATTTTTTTAGTTGTTCTATACCTATTGAAGCCTCAATTTCTCCTAGTCTAAAATTATAACCCAAGATATTGTGATTTTGATATTCTTTTTCTCCAACAACTATTTCTCCATGATTTCTGATAAGTTTAAGTTTTCTAGCTATATTTTTATTTGATGTAACTATAACCCCACCCTCACCTGTCGAAATATGCTTATGATAATTAAAGCTATACCCAGCAACGTCTGCGTATTCACTTGAAAACTTACCATTAAATTTTGAATAAGGGGATTGGGCACAATCTAAAATAAATTTTAGATTATATTTTTTACAAATTTTTTTTATTTCAATAATGTTAACTGGGTGCCCAAATATATCGACACCTAAAATTGCTTTAGTTTTTTTTGTTATTTTTTTTTTATCTCAATGGGATCGATATTAAAAGTATCTTTTTCAATATCACAAAATACTGGAACCAAATCCCAATTTAGTATTGAGGCCATACAGGCTGTCATTGTCCAGGGAGGTAAAATTACTTCATCTCCTTTTTTTAAATCTAAAGATCCAAATATAGCAACCAAACCAGATGTCCATGAATTTACTGAAATAGCATATTTAGAATTGTAAAAATTTGACAAATTTTTTTCAAACTTTTGAACGAATTTTCCACCATTAAATTCTTTACCATTTGTAGCTGTAAAATTTGAAAGATTGCCAGATTTAAGCACTTTAACAGCTGCAGAGATTTCTAATTTACCAACTTTATTATTAAATTTTTTTCTCATTACTCATAATATTTAAATTTTACCATCCATTTAACCAAATTTAATTTTTTTATCTTTTTAATAAGTAAGTTTTTCAAATTAGAAATATGATTTTAAATAAAAAATTAAATTTAATCTAGTTTTTTTATTTACTTGAATGTAATTTAAAAAATTCTTTTTGAGTTTTAAATATAATATGGTTAATATTTTGTTGGTCGGACATAAATTTTTTGTATTTCGCTGTGTTTTCTATTAATTCTATAGCATAATCATATGTATTATAAGCACTTCTTTCTAAGGTGTGGGGCAATACCTTTTTATTCAGATAAGCCTTAAAGCCTTTAAAATGATTAAAATTATCTAGATAATAAATATTTATTTTATTATTTGCACCAATCATTTCAAACTTTCCATAGTTAGTATAAAGTACAAATTCAAAAATAGATAAGTCTTTACTATCAATATTTGATATAATGCCATTACAATTATCTGTTTTAACTAAAAATTTACCAAAAAAATCTTTTTTAATAGTTTTAAAATTTATAGAATCTATTTTTCTTATGGGTCCAACAAGCATACTTATTAAATCAATCATATGAGAACCATTATGAATTAAACCTTTATTAAAAGTTCCATAAAAATGATACTTTTTTGATGAATTTAATATTTCCTCTTTTAAGATATTTAAGCTGACATCAAACCTTCTAGGAAAATTTGTCATTATTTTTGTATTATAGTTTTCTAATAATTCATATAACTCTTCGAATTCTTTAATGTTTGAAACAATTGGTTTTTCACATAAAATTAATTTAGGACAGTAGTTACTGAGAATATTCTTAATAACTCTCAAGTGTGTATTGGTAGGAGTAGCAATAACAAAAATATCACTCTTAAAGTTAGACAAAGATTCTTTTAAATCTGAAAAAATTACAATTCTTTTACCCCACTTATCTCTAATATAATCATGTCTACCTTTGTTTATTTCTACAATAGAATTTAGATGAATACCTGGATGCTTTTTGGCTCCATTAATATGAGTTAATATACTTTTGCCTTTAGGATTATCATATCCACAAGAAATTTCTCCCCCACCAACTATAGTTAAAGAATACATTTAATAACCTTTTTTTTTTAAAAATAAATTTACAATTTCATAAAAAGTCTTAACTTTATAATTTAATTTTTTTTGTTGGGGAATTGAAAAATTTATTTCTTTTAATTTTTTTAGATTAGTCAAAATATATTTTTTTGGTAAAGGTATAGAAGGTTCTTTATATTTATTTGGGATATATGAAATAGTCTTTATGCCAAGCAAGTAAGAAGTATATAATGCTGTACTTTCAATGCCTATTGTGAGTTTACTTTTGCTTAAAGTGGTTGCTAAACTTTCCTCATATGGTTCAATAACTTTAATATTTTTGTTTATAAACTTAGAGATAATTTCATTATACTTTTCTTTATGTTCAGTTGGATGTAACCTTATAATTACTTTATTAAATATTTTCAAAATATCCTCTAAAAAATCATACTCAAATTTGTTAAAATCTAAAACATTTTGTTTAACTTTTGTTGGTTCAGAAATAAAGACTACACGATCTTTTATTTTACTGTTACTTAATAAATAATTATATCTTATATTTTCTAAATAATAATTTTTTATTTGAAAAATATGAACTTTAGAATTGAATATACTTTCGGCTTTTTTTTTTTGCAACATTATCTGTAACTAGTATTACATCAGGTAAACAGTCTTTTAAAAACCTAAGCTGATAGCCAACCCAATGATCAATTAAAGCAAAAATTTTAATATTGCTTTTCTTTGTACTCTCTTTAACGACACCACTAAAATTCATCCATCCAGTCCCATAAAACACAACATTTGGATTTTCTTTTTGAATAATTTCATTAATTTTATCTAATGAAAAAAATTTTTTATAAAATATTTTATTTTTTTCTAGCTCCTTTGACGCAGGTGAGTTGCTGATAGCATAAACTTTCCAATTAAAATCATTAATTTCTTTTAAAATAATAGAACATATATAGGCACTTGCACCAGCATCGTTAATGAACACTAAAATTTTTTTTTGGTTAATATGCTTATTCAATTACGTTAATCCTTTACGCTTGATATGTTTATTCAAATTAACTAGTTCTGGATTTTTTTTAATGTATTCAATAATGTCTTTAAATGAAAAATTAAAATTATTAAAATTTTTACAAATATTTTCAATTAATTTTAAATCATCTATTGTGTCTAGAGGAAAACTAACATTTGGACAATCTAAATTATCATAAATCTTTGTCTCAAATTTTTTATATTTTCCACTTGTATACAAATAAGGTGTGACATGTTCTTTATCAAGATATTCAAGCTTTCTTCCTACTGAAACACTTTGTAAAGTTTTTAGGGAATATACTTGAGCGCCCATTCCTGATGGATCGCTAACACTTACATAATCATAGTCATTTTTCAAATAAATATTAATAGCATGATCAATAAGTTCTGCTGAAATCAAAATACAATCTCCTGTGAGTTCAACTATTATATTGGTATTAAATTTTTGATGAGCTTTTACTACTCGATCATAAACATTACTTTCACTGCCTCTAAAATAACTTAAATTGTTAAGTTCACACCATCTGATAATTTGATCATCTTGTTTGTTAATTGTTGTAGCTATAATTATATTGTCCTTTAATTTTGACTCCCTTACTCTATTAACCATAATTTCTAATGCAGGTTTACCGTTAATATTTTTTAAAATTTTTCCTGGCAATCTTGTTGACGTCATTCTAGCTTCAATAGATATATTGATCATAAAATTCTAATTTTTTTCATAAATTTAAAGTTTTAAAGTATTATCTACCCTTTGAATTGATGCGTTTGACATTAAAAGACTCTTCTTACTTTTAACAAAATTAATTACATCTCTACAATCAAAAAGCATTTTCTTTTTTTTAAAAAAATGTTCAATAATTTTTTTGATAAGTAAAAAATCTTGATATTCATCCAAAGTTACAGCCAAATCTGGAAAGGTATATTCTGTTAGTGGTGAAATATTTACCTGTCTAAAAATATTTGTATTTCTTCTCATACAAAGCGTTACATGTTCATACTCATCCTTTTTTTTAATTAATTTAAATGATTTATTCAAAGCTGAGGTTTTGTAGACTTGACACCCCATACCATTAGGAAGTCCAACTCCATTTAGAACAATGTCAACATTATTTACATTATTTAAAAAAGTTTTTAAATTTTGCTCAACTAGCTTAATATCTATTATTGGACAATCTCCTGTTATTTCACATATATATTTTAACTTTAATTTTTTTGCACATTCTAAAATTCTTTTTGTAACATTTTTTTCATCACCTCTATAAATATTAATACTTAATCTTTCTGCCAACTTAACAAATTTTAAATCTTCCTTTTTTTTAGTAGTTGCGATAATAATTTTAATTTTTGGGTTAATAAGCTTTAATCTTTTAATCATTATTTCTATTATGGGCTTTTTCAAAACTTTTAAAAAATGTTTATTTGGCAGCCTTTTTGAATTTGACCTTGCAGCTATAATTATACCAGTTTTATTAAGATCAGTATCTAATTTCATTAATTGATATTTAAAATATTCTTTATTTCTTTATTAGAGATTTCTATTTTTTTTAAATTTTTTTTAAATAATCCAATTTTTTTATCATCTTTAATAAACTTGACAAAATTTTTTGAAAAATTAATATTATCTAGTTTATCAATACTTTTTGTAATAAGACAAATTTTTTCTTTTTTTAATTGAATAAGCTGGCTCTCTGATAGGATACTATGAGGAATGATAACTAATGGTTTTTTATAGATCATAAATTCAAACTTTGTATTTCCACATGAACCAATCAAAATATCACACCAATTATATAAGTTTGATAAATGATCTTTATTAAATATCAATTTTAACTTTTTATTTTTTTTTGAAATTATTTTAAGTTTATCTATTTGATCTTTGTCAAACATAGGACCCACCACAATTTTTGTATTATATTTGGGTAAAACTTCATACAAAGATCTTACACAGAATAAAGAAATTTTTTTTTTATCACTATTACCAAAAGAAATTAAAATATTCTTAATTTTTTTTCGTATTTTCTTTTTTCTTAATCTTAATTTTGGATCATAAGAAAAATACTTTCTCCCAACAAAATGTTTAAAAGGTCCAAAATATCTTTTTGCATTTTCATATGGGGTTATAACAATACCTAACTTAAGTTTTTTTATATGAGGAAGCAAAGCCTCTTTTTTAACACTATCAATAATAATTTTTTTTTCAATTGATTGAATTTTTTTGAAAAAATAATGAATTTTTTTAATTTCTTTTTGTTTATTAATATTAGAAATATCAAAAAAAAATAACAACTTTTTATATTTATTTTTGATATTTAATAAAAAATCTTTTTCTTTATCAGGAGCAAATTTTTCGACAAAGAAATATTGATAATTTACTTTATATATTAATTGTTTTTGCACATTTATTTTGTCTTCATGAGCTATTTCAATTAAAAAAATAAATTTTATTCTTTGATTTATCATTTTTGATAAATTCAAACATCTTCTCAAATGTCCACCACCGATTAATGAATTGCAATCTAATCTAAAACAAATAGCATTCATTTATCTAATTTAATCTATCAAATTTAAAATCAGAAATTTTACCTTTGTAAATTTTTTTTACATTTTTACATTTTGAAATTTTATCAAAAACAATTGATAAATTTTTTAAATATAAATCAATTTTTTTTTTTGAATGAGCAGTAGACACGAAAATATTAGTTGTACAAAGTATCTTTTTTTTTAACATTTCACCTGTAATAAAAGTTTTTAATATCTGGTGATTTTCATGAAAGGTAAAGTTTGGCAATGCATCTATTCCTGAAATAGTTATATCAAGTTTAAATTTTTTTGCTAACAGTGCCCATTTCTTTTTTATATATTTTCCTTTTTTAGTAATTATTTTATATGATTTTAATCTTTTCATTTCAGAAATTGTCTTTAAACCTGCTACAAAACCAATCCTTTCAGTCCAAAACGTACTGCTAATAAAAGTTTTTTTTGAACTCATCATTATTTTTTTTTTACCAACAATTGCTGTTATTGCGTATCCATTGCCTAGAGCTTTGCCATACATACAAATATCTGGAAATACCTTAAATTTTTTATGTAATCCTCCTAATGTTTCTCTAAAACCAGAACTACACTCATCGAATATTAATACTATTTTGTTCTTTTTTGTTATATATCTAACTTTTTTTAGGAAATTATTTGTAGGAGAATAGTTTTTTGAAACTTCCATAATAATAGTCCCAATTTTTTTTTTTTCTACTAAATATTTTACTTTTTCAAAATCATTATATTCAAAAGTGTAAATTGTGTTTTTAAGACCTTTAGGAACTCCATCAGTTTTTAAATTTTTTAAAAGTAATTTCTGAAGTTTTTCTTTTGATCTCATATTTAATGCCAGATACCAATCATGCCATCCATGATAACCACAAATAGCTATATTATCTTTTTTTGTAAACGCTCTTGCAATTCTAATTGCTATAGAATTTGCTTCACCCCCGGTCCTTGCGAATTTACACATGCCTGCCCAAGGATTTATTTCAATTAACTTTTTTGCCAATTCTACTTCTTCAACGCAATTTAACGTTGATAAATTTCCATTATTAACTGCATTTTTTACAGCATTATCTATTGGCTTATAAGAATACCCAAGAATATTGGTGCCCACGCCCATCATACACATATCAATATAATTTTTGCCATCTACTCCAGTAATAGTACAACCTTTTGCTTTTTTATAATAAGTTGGCCATAAATTTGGAAGATATAAATCAGGATTTTTAGATAATAAGGAGTTACCAGTCGGAATATACTTTTTTGCATCATTCCATAATTTGTATCCTCTATTTTTTTTATTAAATTTTATTTTTTCCATAAATAAGGTAAAATTATTTTACTTTTTTTGCTTCTTAATAAACTATAGTTTAAATTATTACTATATTTAGTAAAAATTTCTAGAAAAATTTTAAATTGTTTAAAAGTATCTACACCCAAAACTATATTATCATAGAAATTATATTGTTTTATAAATCCTATGCATGCTTCAATTTCTGTGATCTTATTTTGAATTAAAAAATTTTCATAATTTTTAAATAATTTATTTTTATCTTTATATTGAATTTTTTTTCTTACTTTTTTGTTTAAAAGTAGGCCCTGTAAAAAAATTGATCTAATTTGTATCTTAATTTTTTTTTTTTTTATTTTTTTAATTAAAGAAATATTATTTAATCTTTGGTCAAAAATGTTAAATGGAAACTGTATAACATTTATATCAAATTTTTTTAATATTTCGTTAATCTCTTTAATTTTATAACAAGAAAATCCAAGATTTTTAAAATAATTCATTTTTTTTAGAATAATCAAATTATTATAAAATTTTTTAAATTTTCGAGAAGATATATGTTCACAATTATGAATTAAAAGATTATCTACTTCTAAATTATTTTTATTTTTATGAAGCTTAAAAAGTTTTTGTTTGATTGTATTTAAATCATTCTTTTCTTTATAATTAAAAACTATTTTATTAGTTATTTCAAATTTTCTAGTTAAAAATTTTTTTAATATATAGATATTGCCGTAGCTTTCTGCACAATCTAATTTATTAATTCTATAAGTTTTCATTAACTTTATAATTTTTAAAAACTCTTGATTATTTAGTTTTATTTTATTATTTGAGATTCCATAAATGTTATTAAGTTGAGCTGTACCTAAAATAATTTTTTGATAATTCATTAAAAAATGGTAATGTTTTTTCTAATAATCTTTAAAGCCTTAGGACCTTCATTAAAAATAAGATCAATTACTGATAAATTGGAAATAAAATCTCCACCATTCTGATTGTAAGTAAAATTTTTCATATTAAAATATCGTAAATCTATTTTATTTGTTTCAAAAAGTTTTGTATCATTAAGATAATTTTTTGAACCTTCGGGAGATATATAACTTTTGGCATTTAAATATTTACAAATTTCAACTAGTCTATCAACTTTTGAGTCAAAATTTAATTTTAAATTATTTGAGTGAGTTATTTTGGTCTTTATATTTAGTAGTCCACAAACTAAATTTATAATTGCAATATTTAAATCTTTTAAATATTTATACTCATGATCATAAATATTAGATAATAAAGGAAAATATTCGTTAAAATATTTAGTTTTTTTATAATTTAACTCTATCGCTTTTAAATGTTTCTTCTTATTCTTTAATTCCTCCAAAATAAGCACTTGATCTAAATTTTGAAAAAACTTTCCCTTGCTTGAAACTCCAATAGATAACATTAATTTTTTTTCATTTGATTTTATAAAATTTCTAGATTGCCATGATCTTTTTTCGAACTGAACATTGTTAAGAAATATAAATTCATCTACATAATCAATTAAGCCAAAATAACCATACCAGGGTAAATATGTTGGCTGCATTACAGCAATTTTTTTCATTTTTTCTTAACAATAATAAAACATTCAAAATTATTATAATCATGTCTTATAATGAATTTTTTAGATAAATTTTTTTTTAAAAAATTAGTTATTTTATCAAGCGAAACGTAAAAATTCTTTGGGTTTTTCCAATCTACAACGTTATTAAGAACATTAAAAATAAGTTTTTTTTTTGTTATTTTAAACATTTTAGTTAACATCTTGAATGTATATTCATACATATATTTTTCAGAAAGATTTAGTTTTTGCGTGAACATTCCGTTAGCAAATACACAGTCAAAATTTTTTTTAAAATTATTATTTTTTAAAATATCGAAATTATAATAATTTATTTCCTTATTTCTTTTTTTACAGTATTCAATTACAGATTTATCCGTATCTAACCCTGTGTAAATAATCTTAATTTTTTTTTTTTTTAAGATAATCATAAAATAATGATGTTCCACAACCAAAATCTAAAATTGAACTTATATTTTTATCAAGATATTCTGAAGCAATCTCGAACCTTCTATTGTTTAGTTTTAAATTTTTCCAATTTAATCCTTTGCTGTTAAAACCAAACTGTTGAAATGAATTTTTATAGTGAAGAATTATTTGATGGTATTTATCACTCATTTCTTATAAAATAATTATTATTATATCTATTATTTGACATAATCACAAATTGTTATAATTACATTTATATGAGCTATGATTGTATTATTGTTGGCAACGGAGCAATTGGTTTAGGTGTTGCTTATGAATTTATAAAGAAATCGAAAAAAAATTTCAAGTTAGCTATATTTGGAAAAAAAAACAGAATTGGTTCAGCTTCTAGAGCTGCTGGTTTAATGTTGCCGCCCTTTAGTGAATTAGAAAATGATCAATTAAAAGATAAAATTTATAAAAAAAAATTTTTAAAACTTGATTTAAAAGCCGAAAAAATATGGAATAAATATATAGATGAACTCAAAGTTCATAGCAAAATAAATCTAAAAAAAGTCAAAGATACAATTATAATCAATAATAATGCAGCGTCTAGCTTAGATGAGAAGAACTTTTATGCAATTTTAAATTATCTTAAATTTTACAAAAAAAAATTTAAAATAATTAATCCGCTTAAAATTCCAGGTTACAAACCTATTTCAAGACTAAGATCTCAGTCAGCAATAAAATTAGAGGAAGGTTCAATTGATGCTCGAAAAGTTTTAAAAGCTTTAGATAAAATAATAGAAGGATCAGATAAGTGTGATGTTTATGATAAAAATATTATCAGCTTCTCAAAAAAAGGAAAGGTGATAAAATTAATATCAAATGACAAGAAAGTTTTTTTTACAAAAAAATTGATTATTGCAGCAGGGACTTATTCAAAAAATATACTTGAAAAATCTAAATTTAAAAAAAATGTTCAAAAAGTTTTTTTTGGAACAGGGGTTGCCCTAATAGTTAAAACTAAAAAAAAACACAACATAAGTAGCGTTATAAGAACCGTGAATAGAGGTTTGGCGTGTGGAATTCATATTGTCCCTCTAGATGATTTTAGATTTTATGTTGGTGCAACTAACAGGTTATCACATACGGAAAATAATAATGCAACCTGTGCTACAACCAATGTATTAATCAATTCACTTACAAAAGAAATAAATACAGATTTTGAAAATGCAATTATAGAGGATATTTTAGTTGGACACAGGCCAACAACTGAAGACAGTTTTCCTTTATTGGGAGAATTGGTAAAGAAAAAGATATATATTGCAACTGGTTTCAAAAGGACAGGTTTTTTTCTATCTCCAGTAATTGCAAAAGAATTAAGTAGAGAGATTTTAGAAAATAAGAAAAATAGATTGAAAGAATTTAATCCTTTAAGAAAAATAGTAAAATTCGATAAAGATGAATTAATTGAGAAAACAACCGATCATTATGTCTCTGCTGCTTATCAGCATGATTTAAATTTACCATCTTTTGAAGATGAAAATCAATATAGAAGCAAAATTAAAGAATCAGTAGTTAAAATCTACAAAGAAAAAAAACTAAAATATGGAGTTCCACCAGAAATTTTAAATTTTTATAGACATGGCGTTTTATAATTATAGAATTTATGAAATTTCACTTTAATAAAGTAATAAAAATTGGGAAAAAGTACATTGGGGAAAATAAGCCAAGTTTCATAGTAGCTGAAATTTCTGCTAATCACTCTCAAGATTTAGAAAAAGCAAAAAAATTGATAAAATTGGCAAAAAAAGCAGGTGCCGATGCTATTAAAATACAAACTTACAGGCCAGAAAGCATATCCATTAAAGGTTTAAAAGATTTAAAAAAAAATCAAACTTGGAAAAAATATAATTCACGTTTTGAATTATTTAGTAAAACTTTTTTACCCTGGGAATGGCATCATGACCTTTTTAGGTTAGCAAAAAAAAATAATTTAGAGATTTTTTCATCACCCTTTGATGTTAAATCTGTTAGATTTTTAGATAAGTTTAATCCAGTAGCATACAAGATAGCATCACCAGAAATAAATGATTTTCCATTAATAGAAGAAATAGCAAAAAAAAACAAACCAGTTATAGCTTCACTTGGATGTGCGGAAAAAAAAGACATTACAAACGTAATCAAAATTATGAAAAAGTACAATAATAACAAACTTATTTTATTAAAATGTATAGCCGATTATCCTACAAATCCTAAGTTTCTAAATTTAAAAACAATAAATTTTTTAAAAAAAACTTACAATTGTTTAGTGGGACTATCAGATCATACTCTTGGGATAGGGCCTCCTGTAGCCTCAGTAATACTGGGAGGATGTATGGTTGAAAAGCACATAAAGCTCTATAATGATAAAAATTCTATAGATTCATTTTTTTCAATAGATAATTATAATTTTGAAATAATGTCAAAAAGTATTAGAGATGCTGAGGCATCAGTTGGTAGAACGACTTTAAATCTTGGTCCAAATCATAAAAAACATTTAAATTCAAAAAGGTCCATTTATGCTATTAAAAATATTAAAATCGGTGAAAAATTCACTGAAAATAATATTCAAATAACTAGACCTGGAAATAGTTTACATCCAAAATTTTTCAAATCATTGATTGGAAAAATTTCAAAAAAAAAAAATAAAATTAGGAATGCCTATTAAATTAAATTTTATCAAATAAAATTTGTTTTCTGAATTGTTTACTAAGTATAAAAAATGACTAGAAGTATTATTTAATTTGTAAAAATAGTTTAAAAAATATTAAAAATGAATGTAAAAGATAAAAAATTTTTTCATAAATTAAAACTTAGTTCTAATAATAATATAGCAATTATTGGTTCAAGCTTTTGTTCATGTTTGGTAGGAGATCACATCAAGTCTGAATTTGGCTCAAAAGTAGTCTTTTATGAGAAAACAAATTTTATTGGAGGTGCATGGCGCTTTGATAAACTTGGAAATATTTTTTCTAACATACTTGCACCAACATCAATAGAAGAAAGGAAAATATTTGATAAAATAGTAAAATTTTTAAATAAGAAGAATATCAAAATGAAAAAAACTAATTTTCATAGTTTTTATTCTAATCAAATTGTTGACTCATATTTTTTTGATTTTGATAACTTTTATAAAAAAATCAAAAGAGAACATTTATTCAGAAAATTAAAAGTAAGATCTATTTCTGAAAATAATAGTCATATTTTGATAAATAATAAATTCAAACACGATTACGTATTTTTTCCTAATTATGTAGATATTAATAAAATATCAAAAAGTTCTACCTCTGTTAAATCATTTGAAATTCCTAAAGGTAAACACATAAGATCTAAACATATAAGAATCTTTTGTAAGAATAAAATTAAAGATAAATTTAAATATTTATTTTATAGTGATAAGAAATTTGGACCTGTAGATAGATTACAAATTATTAAAATCAAAAAAATTTATTTAAAATAAGTGGAAGAATATCGTTAGATTCAAAGTCAAAATCAAAAAAATTTTTAGTTAAAAATCTAAGTAAAATACTAAATATAAAAAATATCGTTAAAACATATATTAATACTTATAAATCTATTAATTATAATCCAAATGAAATAAAAAAAATTAATATGATTAATAATAAATTTGATAGAATAAAACATTATCACACAGCTTCTGTTATTGGATTTATTAATAAATATTTTCTTTAACTTGAAGTTTTGTTAAAAATAATAAATTTAAGTTTGATATATATCTTAAATTAAAAAATTTTTTTTGTTTTAATTTGAAGTAGTTTCTAAGTTCATATATAAGTAAATACATGAAAAAAAATCAAGAAAAATTATTTATTGAACAGCAAGCAGATGCTTATTTTGATAGAAACTTCACAAAAGGCATACAAGCAGCCTCTAAGGAACATAAAATTATACAACTTATAAAAACTATAGATTTACCTAAAACTGGTAATTTAATTGATCTAGGTGGAGCAGTTGGATCTGTTGCAGCTGGTATAATAAAAATTTGCCCTGACTGGAAAGGAACTGTTCTAGAACCATCACAAAAAGCTACTAAAGCTGGCTCAAAAATTTTTCCATGGATAGATTTTATATGCGGAAGTGTAGCAAAAAAAAAAGATATGCCTAATAAAGTTTTTGATTTGGCAATTATCTCAATGGTTTTTTCATGGATTGATAGAAGTTTATTAAGCCAGGCCATCGCAAATATTGATAGTTTGGTTAAGCCAAGCGGCTACATAATTATTAGAGACTTTTACACACCATTTCCAAGAGCCAATAATTACCATCATAAAGATGGTATATTTACCTATAAGCAGGATTATACTTCGCCTTTTAAATCTCTAAATATTTATACAGAGATTTATAGAGAATCTGGGCCTGTAAAACATAGTAATTTTGATAATAATGATCCATATGATGATTGGACATTAACATCTGTTTTGCAAAAAGATTTATTTGACAGATACAGAAGAAATATAATTAAATAAGGAAATTTATATCAATATTTATAATGAAATAAATTACTATAAAGTTAAGTGTCTCATATTTTATCTATATAATCTCTATTAACTTTTATCCAATTTTTGAGTTCAGACTTAGTCATCCATTTTGGATTTGTATTACTAGAGTAAATAAAATCTTGTGGTACTTTTTTGCCATCTTTAATGCGATTTTTATCTTTATCCCACTCAAAGATTTGAGGCAAAATTTTATAATAATCAGAATATTCATATGTTGAATAAGAGTCCTCTAGACTAATCATTTGTTCATGTAATTTTTCCCCTGGCCGAATGCCAATAATCTTATGATTAGCGTCAGGTGCAATGACTTTAGCAATATCTACAACTTTCATGGATGGAATTTTTTTTACGTAAATCTCACCTCCGATCATATCATTAAAAGCATGCCATACTAATCCAACCCCTTGGTCGAGTGAAATCATATAGCGCGTCATACGTTCATCTGTAATTGGTATTTTACCTTTGTCCTTAATTGACATAAAAAATGGTATTACGGAACCACGTGAACCCATTACATTTCCATAACGTACTACGGCAAAGCATGTTTTATGACCACTGGCGTATGACGAGTTGCTAGCAACAAACAACTTATCAGATGCTAGCTTACTAGCTCCATATAAATTTATTGGACTGCTGGCTTTGTCAGTGGAAAGAGCTACCACTTTTTTTACACCTTGATCAATACATACGTCTATGAGATTCATTGCTCCATTTACATTAGTCTTAATACATTCAAAGGGATCTTGCTCAGCAGAGGGAACAATCTTGGTTGCCGCTGCATGAACAACATAATCTACTCTATTTAAAGCTCTATGAAGACGATCTTTATCACGAACATCACCAATAAAGAATCTTACCCTAGAATCATCTTTAAATAATTTTGCCATCTCCCACTGTTTCATTTCATCACGTGAAAAGATTACAAGTCTTTTCGGATTGTATTTTTTAAGAGTAAGCGAAACAAAGCTATGACCAAAAGATCCCGTACCACCGGTTATTAAAATAGAGGATTTTTTTAACATTAATTTTACTTTATGTAATTAATTTTTTATTTTTGTTAGGCAAACATTATTTTAAATATTATTTAATCCATATAAAAATTTTTTTCAGTGCATAAATCAAGCCAATTGAGCTATTAGTACTGGTCAGCTGCACGCATTACTGCGCTTCCACATCCAGCCTATCAACGT
>MDTB01113644.1_pt1 | contig 21807 bp, 20 predicted proteins | sample 811161 | NCBI WGS metagenome assembly MDTB01 (sample SAMN05326650, study PRJNA326480) | marine metagenome | isolation source: seawater | place: Mediterranean Sea | collected 2009 | reverse complement strand
CTGCAAAACCTAGTTATAGCTTAGTTGGTGATCTGCATGGCATGCAGGGGGTCAGCGGTTCGAGTCCGCTTGGCTCCATTATGATTTTTGCTAACTTTTATCAATTTAGTTTACGTTTTAAAGTTGATCTAAAAAAGAGTTAAATAGCTCCTTTTTTTAATAACCAAATGTCTAATTAAAATCTTTTATCGTAATCGCAATTTAATTTTTATTGCGTTTTAAACCGGGAAGTGTAGCGTAAAGTACATCAGGATATTCCCTTCTAGTTATGTGTGCAATATATTTCTCAAAGTTGGTTGCTTCAATAGAGGCATCCTGTGCAGCTAAACCAACAAATACATCCTCCAACTGGATACAATTCATCTCAAAAAATGACTGCATTGAGAGATACATAATCGCACATTCCTTTATTAAAAGAGGACCCAAAATATATCCAAACCCCCCGCTAGCATATTTAATAGTCATTGGATACTGATAACCTCTATGATTTAATTCCTTATTAGAACATTTGCCAATATGCCATCCATGACACTGGTTACGATGTGTTGGGCTAATAATATGACCAAAATATTGAATTTTCTTATTATTTATTTTTCTAAGACAATATGAAAAAGTTTTGGGATCATCAAGTTCAATATCGTCATCAACTTTAGTAACAGATTTAGGCTTTCCGCAAAGACTTAATATTAGATAAGCATAAAAAACTTTGCTGCCAAGATGTTCGTAATCATCTATAACTGGCAATTTAAGAATCTTACCGTCAAATTCAAATCCAAGCGTCTCTGGATAATTTTCATTACTTCCTATAACAATCAAACTTTTGTAACCTTCTGCTTCAAATGAAATTGAAGATTTAAGAGAACGTTCAAGATATTTTTGACAAGATAAATATACCACTATATTTTTATCGGCGCAGTGGTTACGAAGCCGACGTACAGAATGGGAGTGTTTAATTCTTAATAAAACTGAGATCCAATCCAAAAGAGCCTGATTTGTTGGGAAAAGTGAAAAGATATCTCTAAGATTTGAAAATCGAGATAAAGGATCGTGTTTAGATAAGCTCTCTACCAAATCAAAGAGAAGTTCTTTATGCTTTAGCGGACCTTGGATTAGGTATGGAAGATTATTTTTTGATAAACTGCGAGAAGAATTGCAATGTAGATCTTTAACAGACACTAAACATTCTCTTATCCTCTGATTGACTGCTTGGATAGAGAAGTCCAACATAATTTTTGACTCTCTCTCAATTTGCTTCTGTTTCCAAAATCTCCTTAGCTTTACTAATTCAGACTTTAAAATAGATTCACGTAATAAATCGCCATTTGCTTTTGCACTTATACAATCATCTTTCGTATATTTTAATCTTTTCCAGAATTCAAGGAGTTCTTTTTTTTCTACTATTTTATAATGCTCGCGCCATGTGCATCCAATTGATAAATTCAAGTCTTTATTATTTGCATATGCGTATCCCCCTGAACGAATCTTGGCTTGGTAATTCTTAAAGGATCTATATGGAAAATGAAGAATGCGAGCATTGCCACACTTCACAATTTGACCTTCAAATCCGCTAATAGTATGGTTACCCTGAGCAACTGTAATTTTCGTTGATGCACGATGTAAACATTTTTTTGGTAGAGGTCTTCCCATTGAATTTAAGCTCCTCTTCTCAAATAAAGTGCTTGAACAAGGATGCGCATCAAAACCTTCCCAGCAATTACCCTCAATCAATGCAGCATTGTACCTTTGTAATTCCACTACAAAGATATCTTTCGAAAAACTTTTTAGATAATTCTTGACATCTAGACCAGGGAAAATCCAAAATTCATCTGCATCATTGTTGATAACCCAATCAGCTTCGTACTTGGAAGCCGCTGTTCGCGCCATCGATGTTACCCATAAAGATTGATTGTAATTATCCTCTTTCTGAGAAATAAGCTTGATGGGTATAAAATGGCCTAAATCATTAATTATTTGTACAGTTTTATCGCTAGAGAGGTTATCCATGACAATAAACTGATCTACTCCTTGCTTAAAGTGAAAAAGTATATTTTCAGCGATTAGATCCTCCTCATTTCTTATGAGCAGGGTCATAATAATTCTGATTTGGGAAAGATTATCCAAAAATAATTTTATTATCTATTGATATAGACTAAAACAGAAAATATTTTTAATCAATTGACTGTTCAATTTTCAAATCTTTTTTTCTATCACTTCTTCCATAAAACTGCAGATCTGTTCTTGCATATATAAGAAATTTCTGATAAGAAAAGAATTGGGTGGTTCCCAAAAAGAATTAAATTTATTTTTTAGAAAAATAAGTCATTGTCATAAACTCTCATTTGGTTTGGAGCAACATGATAAAGAATGCTATGTCTAGTACTTGAAAATTTTTTAATTGGCTAACCCCGTGAGGATGCATTGGATACCAAATTATTATATCCTCTTAATTTATTAAGATACATGGAAATATAGCTGACTCCAATTCTAAGAATTTAGATTCAAATTAAAACTAATTTTTAAATTATTCATTTTGATAATTATTATTTATGAGATGAGTTGTTTCTTTATTAGTTTAGAGGTTTCTTTGAGAGAATTGCCAAACCGCATGGATTAAGCCAAAATGGGTAATCAAAAAATATAGCGGTATATTCATCATTTTCAGATATGAAATCATTCAAAGCTTGCCTCACTCCGCCTTTGTTTTCCTGGTCAATATTTCCAGAGCGAGGATTACCTACATCATCAATTAGTATTAATCCGTTATTAGCTAGCAGTTTTGTACTTATTTCTAAATCTTTTACTGCATAAGAATAACTATGGTTTGCATCCAAAAAAATTAAATCTATTTCATTGCCAATTATTTTATTTAGATCTGGGTCAGTCGAGTATTTTTGTAAAGGTATAGAGTAGTCTTGAAGATCAGCTTCATTTATTACATTACTCAAAGCTTCAAAATAATGATCTTGAGGCTCTAAATGATACGCTAGTCCATATTTATTAGATTTCAGAGCAGTACCAATAACTACACTCGCTGAACCTATATGAGAGCCAATTTCTAATACCCTTTTTGGTCTGGTTGATAATATTATGGAAAAAAGAAGATTTCTTGTCCCATCTGCGCTTTCCCCAGCAACTAATTCATGTTTTTTTAATTTTTCAAAAATTTCAAAACCTAGAGTTGAATCACCTAAGAAACATGTTTTTAAATCCCAACCTCTTTCTTCGTAATCGGAGGGCTTTATCATATAATTGTATTTTTATAAACATTAACATATGTTTATTCATAACTAAAGAAATTTATAAGTTTAATTAGAAATCTATAAGATTTTAAGTAAATAAAAAATCAACATAAGTGATATTATTAAAGTACAAATTAATTTTAATTAGTTCATTTATTAACTAATGGAAAATGAATCTTTAGGTAAAAATGCAACTCCTTCTAAGAGAAGTGGGGAAACTCATGAAATTGTTAATGGAGAATTCGATATAAAAGAAGTTTTAAGAGAATACGCATCAATTATTAATAAACTGGAGAATGAACTGAAAAATAACAAAAGTATGTTAATTAATCATCTAGATGTTATGGAAAAACTTGAGAATAAGAATAGAGAGTTAAGTAAACAATCAAATGTTTTGAGACGGGTTTCGTCAATAGAAAATAAACCTAAAGAATTCTATACTATAGAAAATAAACCTAAAGAATTCTATACTATTTTTAAAATTGGTTTTATAAAAGTTTCTACTTCAAGTGAACAAGATATCTCTTATGAGAAATTAAAATCGAATGTTGAATCTAAAATTAGAAATATGTTTTCTGAAGAATTAATAATGAGTTTAAAGAAAAGAAAAAAAATTTATAAAATTTTTTATCTTCTCCTAAATCTTCGTTATCTAAGACCTAGTTTAAAATTATTTACATCATCCTAATCTTTGATTTTATAAATTATTTACTTTTATAAAATCTATTCCAACATTTTTAGCAGCGCTTTTATCGACATAAGAATCTCCTATCATAATTGACGAATTAATATCTATATTATTGTCATAAATTGCTTGAAAAAAAAGTCCTGGTGAGGGCTTCCTACAAAAACAATTTATTTTGAGTAATTTTTCTTCTTCTGGGAACCCAGACTCTTGGTGATGAGGACAAAAATAAGCTCTATCAATGAATAAATCTTTTTTTAAAGCAAGGTTAATTGTCTTCGACATACACGAATAAACATCGGCAAAAGTACACTTAGACATTGATATTTGTGGTTGATTTGAAATAATGATTACCGTTGAAAAATTTTTGGATAACTTAGCTATTTTTTCAACATTTTTTTCAATTAATTTTATTTCTTTTGAATCTAAGATATATGAGTTACTTTTACAATAATTAAGAGTATTGTCTCTATCTATAAAAAGGCAACTTTGCTTATGTTTATATGATTTAGTTTGAACTAAGCCAGAAAGTATGTTTTTTTTAACTTGCATGAATCTTTCTGGAGTGCCCATATCTTTTATATATTCAGATGTTACGTATGCTCCTACTCCAGATCTCCCTAAATTAAATAATTCAAAAACAGATTTAAACAAGTTATATTCTTTTAATAATAAATTTTTAGATATTTTAATTATTGATGTTTTACTTAGTATTGCTATACCTGCATTGCCCAAATGATGATTAAGATTTTCATTTTTTGAGTCTTTGAATTTATACTCTACAATCCCATTTGTATAATCAATTTGAGCAGTATCAGAATCATATGGATGGCTTGAAGTATGTAAAACTAAAGTTGTTAATCTTCCACTATAAAAATGAAAATTAATTAACCTTTCTAAATCAATAGAAAAAATCAAATCTCCATTTAGAAAGATAAAATAATCTTCTAACTTTTCTTTTATTAAATACAAACTTCCGCATTCTCCCATTATTTCTTTTTCAATAAAAAAATCAATTTCAATATGATATGTTTTTTCTAGAAATGGAATATTTTTTATGAATGCTTCAGATTGATTTCCAAGTAAGAGTAATATTTTTTTTAAACCTTGTGATGATAAATTTTCAATAGATCTTTCTAATGTAGATTTACCTTCAATTGGAAAGAGTGCTTTAGGTATATTCTTAGTAATCGATTTTAATCTAGTACCTTTGCCGCCTAATGTAATAACTGCCTGATTAATAACTTTCTTAATCATTAATTAAAAACTCTGTGATTTTAGACCCTGAATATCAACCTCAACTTTAAAAGCTTTGAGTTTTAAATCTTCAATTCTTTTTATAAAATCATTTTGCTCCATTTTTGGCATAACTAAGAAATAACCACCTCCACCAGCACCTAATAATTTGCACCATTTCACCCCGATATCAGTAATAGATTTCTCAATATTATCAATTTCTTCATTAGTAGTAGATTTTAAAGAAGATTTTATTTCCCAAGATTGATTTATTGCATCAGTTAAATTCACATCTAAATTTTCAATAGTTAGATTTTTTATCGTTTCATGGCAAATATCACGTATTTCTCTTATTTGGCTAAATGAGGAAATATTTTTTTGTTGAGAAGATAGTATATTCATTGAATTATGGACTTCAGTAGTGTCAATAAGAACTGTTTTATTTAAATAGTTAATTAGTGCATCTTCTAAAGTTTTATCTATACTAATAATTTCTGGACTAAGAGAATTTTTTTCAAATCGTAAAGCATTTATACCTCCTAAAGCGCAAAGATAATGATCTTGAGAACCAATAGGTAAATTCATATCATTTATTTCTAGATCAGCTGCCTCTGTTGCTATTTGATATTTATTTTGGATGGTTTCTTTAAATGAGTTAATGCTTGCTTGAAAAGCACATAGAAAGCTAGATGAACCCCCTAAGCCTTTACCCGCTTTAACTTCTGAATAAGAGCAAATCTCTAGTTTCTGATCTAGTTTAGATTTAATTAAAGCACTTCTTATTAAGGGATGAGATATTGTACTGGTGGAAATATATTCTTCTCTATTTGAGTAATTTATGATTCCTCTATCTGAAACTGTTTTATTTAAAATTACATAATTGAATTTTTTTAATGAAGCACCTAAGCAGCATCCCCATCCTTCTTTTTGAAGAAACCAATTGATATCAGAACCTCCTCCAAGAATTGAAAATCTATGTGGACATTTAGAGATATACACTATACAACTTCTCCTGAAGAAACTCTCTTATTGTACTTAACCATAGATAAAACTGATTCCATATTTTCGGTTAATGCTTGTTTGACAAAGTGAAAAATAACAAGCTGTGCATCTTCTGCCATTTCCATATCATCAACAGGAACATGTATATGATGAGTAGAAATTTTTTTTAAATATCCACCATTATAAGCAGTTATGGATACTGTCTCAACTGATTTTTCTTTTGCTGCTAAAGCTGCTTTAACCAAATTTGATGAGTTTCCGCTCCCTGATAAAAATATAAGTAGATCTTCTTTATTAATTCTTGAACTAACTAAGATTTCATAAGCTTCAGAGAAATCCAAATCATTTGAAACGGCTGAAAGGTAGCATCCATTATCAGCGGGACAGCTAATTCTTAACTTCTTATTGTATAAAGCAAATGTTTTTGTATAGTCTCCCACTATATGATGAGCATTGGCAGCACTTCCTCCATTTCCAATAACAATTATTTCGCCGTTACCGTCCATCTTTTTTAAAAAAAGATTTTTCAGTTTATCTATATCATTTGCATTTATACCATTTAAAGCATGATTTAAATGTTTAATATAATTTTTAAATTTTGGATTCATATTACAAGACTACCATGATATACTCTACACTAAAAAAGAATAAATGCACAAATTTGTACTAATAGCTGGTTCTTGCGGGTTTATTGGCTCTAGATTAGTTCAAAGGTTGTCAAAAAAAGGACTGAATTTAATTTGTGTAGATAATTGCTCAAATGGTAAATGGGAAAACCTCTTAGATGTTGATTGTATAAAAATTGAATGTGATATCTCTGATTATTCTTATTTATTAAATAGTTTAAAAGATTTAAACAAAACTAAAGAAATTAAAATTTCGGAAATTTGGCATTTGGCTGCAAATTCTGACATTCAGAAAGGAACTGAAGATATAAATGTTGATTTTGCTAATACATTTGAAACAACGTTATCTTTGCTTAAAATAACAAAATTCTTTGAAGTCCCAGCATTTAGATTTGCCTCTTCATCGGCTGTTTATGGAGACTATAAAGATAAAGCCATCACTGAAAAGGATTCAATATGTAGACCTATATCTAATTATGGAGCAATGAAATTAGCCTCTGAAGCGGTAATATTTGCCAGTAAAGAAGCCTTCTTAAAAGATATAAGTATTTTCAGATTCCCAAATGTTGTTGGAACACCAGCCACACATGGAGTTATTTTTGATTTTATTAATAAATTAAAGCTAAATCCAGATAAACTTTTTGTTTTGGGAAATGGTACTCAAAGAAAACAATATTTGTATGTAGAAGATCTTATAGACGCAATGATTTTGGTAGCGAATCAAAAAAATAATGCGAATTATTTTGATGATGATATTTACAATATTGGACCAAATGATTCAGGAATCACAGTTAAAGAAATAGCAGAAATGACAATAAAATATCAATCACCAAATGCACAAATTATTTATGGACTAGATCCTCAGGGATGGGTGGGTGATGTGCCAAAATTTTCATACAATACATCTAAAATAAGATCTCTTGGATGGAAGGAGGTATTTAATTCGCATCAAGCCGTTGAAAAGTCAGTAATTGAGATTAAAGAACAATTAAAGTAGATTATTTTTGTAAAAATGATATATAATTGCACATCTAAACTATGAGATAATTAAAAGAAAAAAATGTACGAGATTGTTTTTTTTACAGAAAATTATGGTGCATCTTACAGATATAGAGTAGTTAATATATCTGATGCATTTTTAGCTAATGGATTTTCAACTAAATCCTATCCCTTTAACGAATTCTTTGAATTTGTTGATAATCTAGATAAGTCCACTTTGTTAAAAACAATAGTTCTACATCGATGTGCTTACCCAATTGATAATCGAGCTGATAAAGCATTTAAAAAAATTAAATCTCTAAATATAAAATTAGTTTTTGATGCAGATGATTATATTTTTGACCCTTCAATTATTGAAGGAATATGGGGATATCAGCAATTAAGTGAGCAGGATAAAAAACTTTATATTTCAGGAGTTCATAGATATAGAAGAATGTTGAATGAATGTGATTTTTTTGTTGCTCCTACAAGATTTTTATGTGAAAAAGCAGAAGAATTAGGTATTAAGTCATTTGTGATTCCTAATACTTTTAATACTCGACAATTGAAAAGAAGTTTATATGTAAAAGATCAGAAAATTTCTAAAGGGGAAAATATAGAAATCATATATATGAGTGGTTCTAATACTCATGGAGCTGATTTCAAAGAATGCGAAGAAGCTTTGATACGAATAATGCAAAAATATGAAAAGGTTAATTTTGTTATTTATGGATATTTAAAACTTGATGAAAAATGGAGTTCTTTATCAAAAAGAATAAAAAAATATGATGTAGTTGATCATGAAGAATTGCAAGAGGCAATATCTAATTATGATATAAATATAGCTCCCTTAGTAGTTGGGGATCCTTTTTGTGAAGGGAAAAGTCCTTTAAAGTACTTTGAAAGTGCTTTATGTAATGTTCCTACAATAGCCTCCACTACAAGCTCTTATCAAGCAGTAATCAAGCATGGTGATAATGGATTTTTAGCCTCAACTAAAGAAGATTGGTATAACTGTTTTGAAGAATTGATATTATCTAAAAGCAAAAGAGATGAGGTTGGTAAGAGTGCCTTTAATAATGTAATAAATTCATTAGGTGTATATAACATTAATAAAGAATCATTAATAAAAGCTTACTGCTTAGACTTAAAGATAAATCAGTTATGGATCATACCAGGCATTATTATTGGAGGAGGCGGTCACAGAAATATTTTTAGAAATATTTATCAGTTGGAAAAATCAGGAAATACGGTTGACATCTTGGTAATAGATTCGGATCATATAAAACCACAATCTTTAAGAAATACAATCAGAAATCATTTTTATAAAATTAATTCAGAAGTCTACAATTCATTAGATGAAGTAAAAAGTATTAAATATGATCAAGTTTTTGTTACTCACTGGACTACCGTTCAATATGCTTTAGAAATGAATTTTATTGACAAAAAAAAGATCATTTATTTTGTTCAGGATTTGGAATATATGTTCTACGAAGTAAGTACTAATTATTTACTAGCTGAGAATACTTATAAAAAAGATTTATACGCAATTACATCTGGATTATTACCTTCAAAGGTGCTATTCGAAAAATATGGAATGGAATGTGATTATTTCACTTTCCCTATAGATAATAAAGTTTACTTTAAAAAGAAATCTATTAAACGAAAAAATAATTCTGTTATATTCTTTTGTAAACCTGAAATGCCTAGAAGATGCTTTGAATTAGGATTGAAAGCAATAAGACATATTCAAAAAGAAAGAGATGATATTAAATTTATACTTTTTGGAAGTAACCATGTAACTGATGCACATATTGAAGGGTTATGGGTTGATAATTATGCTTTACTTCCTACTATAAAAGATTTGGCAGATTTATATAGAGAAGCAACTATTGGTGTTGTTTTTTCTACTACTAATCCAAGCTTAGTTCCCTTTGAAATGATGGCTTGCGGGTTACCTGTGATTGATTTAAAGACTGATTATTCTAGATATAATTATGGCGATAAGGAAAATATCGCAGTTTTAAGTGAGACGGATCCAGAGGAGATTGCAAAAAGTATTACTACGCTTATTGATAATCCAGAGTCTAGGAAAAGATATTCTAAAAACGGATTAGATTTTGTAAAAACTTTCCCTGATGAAAAAGAAATGGCGGAAAGAGTCAAGAAATTTATTTACAAAAAGTTCAGAGAAAATATGTAATTTACCTTTTAATTAACTTTATAAATAGTAAATAATTTCATTTTTTTTGCTTTCAAGAAGATTAATTGAAATTATAGTCATTATTAAATTTATTAAAAGTAAGATAAGTCCTTCCATCCAATAGAAATTTCCTAATATAATTGAATCTCTAAACAACGCTAAAACTTTATATATAAGATTATAGTCTGCTACTAAACTTAAAGATCCAAGATTCTTTTCTTGGTACAAAATTGGAGATAATAAAAATATAAGTTGAGTAAAGATTGGAATTAGTTGATAAATATCACAATATTTTGAAGCTAGTAAGCAAATTATGAGAGGAGCCCAAAATATAAAAATAGAAATATTTAGAAAGTGAATTGGGGAACATATTAAAAAGTTAAAGAATATTTTGTAATCAAGTAGTGATAAAAATACCACTACCATTAAAAATGCTTGAAAGAAATTTTGAATCTGAAATGCCCATTCTTCCAAAACATAAAAAATTGGGTTTAAAGTTGAATTAATTAAATTAGCTGAATTGTTTTCAAAAATATTTGGAGAACTATTTAAAGATCCACCAATTGTATTCCATGCAGAAAATCCTAATCCTAAATAAATATAATATTCTTTAAAATTTTCTACATTAAAAACGAATCCATAAACAAATCCTAAAATAAGGACAAATAATAAGTTTGAAATTCCAAGCCAAAGACTACCTAATATTGTCCTGGAGTAACGTGCTCTTGTTCTTGCAGTAGCTGTAAACCACCATGCTCTTCGAGTTCTTAAAGCATACTTTATGGGGCTAATGACGTTCTTTATCATAAAATTCTAATGCATCTTCCAAATTACCATCATACACAATAGAACCTTTTGAAAAAACGATGCCTCTTGAACAGAACTTGTTTAATAACGCATCTGAGTGACTTGCCAATATTAGAGTGCCGGATTGTGAAATAAAATTTTGAAGTCTTTTTTCTGCTTTTTCATAAAATGAAGCATCTCCAGTCCCAATGCCCTCATCTAAAGCTAAACATTCATGTTTGTGATAAGTCAATAATGAAAACATTAACCTAGAGGACATCCCCTCACTATATGTCCTTATTGGTAAAGCAATAAAATCTCCTAAGCCTGAAAAACTTACTATATCTTCAATAAAATTATTAAATCCCTTTAGATTATTATTCATTACTAAATAATGAGCTTTAGCTGCATCTAAGCCTGTTAAATAGTTAGAAACTATAAATGATCTTTGCAACATTGGATAGACATGAACTTTTTTTTTGAAAGTTCCTTTTGTTTGAGTATATATCCCAGAAATTAATTTTATAAATGAAGATTTACCTGCACCATTATGACCTATTAGAGCAACTCTTTCCCCAGCGTATATTTTAAGATTAATAGAATTTAATGCTATTACAGAAGTTTTATATTTAGATGTTTTTACCCCACCTCCAGTAACCGATTTGAGAAAAGATTTTTTTAAAGAAATTTCTGTTTTACTTATAATAGGTATTTCTAAAGAAATGTTTTTTAGGCTCAATATTAATTTTTTCCTTTTATAAGACATCTTGATATAATTATTGGTTCATTATTTAAATTATCACTAGAGTATCTTAACACTTCCAAGTTATAGGGTTTTTAGAATAATTTTTAATTTTTATTTTTTCTATCTTTTCTTTTTTAATTCAATCTTATATTCATTTATCAATAAATTCTTTAGAAAATATTCTTTGGATTTTAATGAAACCTCAAGACAATTTTCATAAAATGCAATAGCTTTTGATATTGAGTAAAAATTATTTCTGAAAAGATCTTTTTTAAAAAATGGACATTTTAAAAAAAACGGATATAGAATTGCTGCCGAGTGGGTACTATTGCTATTATCAATAAAGGATTTGAGATATTTTAGTTTATAATTGTATTTTTTACTTAAATAAAAATCATCCTTATATATTTTTTTTAACGAATTATTTTTAAATCTTTGGTATTTAAATTTATTAAAATTTGGTAGTAAATTTCTTATATCATAATAAAAAAATTTACTTTTTTTACCTTCATTAATAATTTTTTCTATCTCGTTTAAAAGATTATTAGACGAATAAAGTAAACGATAGTTTTTTATTTTGTTATAAAATTTTTTAGAAAGATCTATTTCGCCCTTCTCAATCATATACAATTTATCATTAACTAATTTTAAATTTTCCCAGTATTTTATATACTTTTTATTTAAGAAAACATCTCTTTTAATAATATAAAAAAAAGATTGATAATGATGATATCTTTCCAAAGATCTATGAGTAAACATTCCTAAATCTTTACTCCTTTCAAAAATATCTATTTCTTTTTTTAAAGAATTAGCATAGGAACCAGGTATAAATTGTACAGAGTTATTAGCGAAACAAAGAAACTTAATATGTTTTAGTAATTCTTCTTTTTTTAGATATAGGAAACCATCTTTATATGCACCAATATCTCTACCTATATTTTCCCTTTCAATTGAAATTAGAGTATGCGATTTTAGGAAAATTTTTTCAGATGAAGAAATTTCTAAATTATTTATAAATATTAGTTTATATTTTGATGAATTGATAAATTTTATATATTCTTTAACTGATTCAGATAGAATTTTTTCATAACAAGCGAATATACAAATTCGTTCAATTTCTTTATAAGTAAAAGGATTTTTATGAATTATATTTATTCTCTCTTCTAAATTTTTATATCTATTTTTAAAAATTATAAAATAATTTATTGAAGCCAAAAATTTTTTAATTCTAATTTTTATTTTGTAAAACATTAATGAAATGATATTTTCATAAAGCATTTTAAATAGCTCCTATTCTTTTAAAAATTTTAATAGATTGTTTTGTCTTTATATTCTGACCAGTTTTGATTTTTGAAATAATAATAAATATTTTTTAAGTGAAGCAAATATTTATTATTTCTGGCAAATTGTAAATCATGTTTTATCACAATAGCATATCAAATTTACTGATAATCTAGTTGTAAATTCTATTGATCTTGGGATGTGGATGTACATTTTTTTTACAACTCTTTTAAATTAATTTCTGAGATTAGAGAAGCTTCAGAATCTTTATCACTTAACAATATTTCATTCAATTCAATTGATTTATTAGGCCATTCAATTTTTATTGATGAGTCGTTCCATTTGATACTTCTTTCAGAGTCTTTATCCCAGTAATTTGTTGTTTTATAGGCAACTTCTGCAAAATTTGAAATAGTAAGAAACCCATGAGCGAAACCAGGAGGAATCCAAAGTTGCTTTCTGTTTTTTGAGGTTAAATATACTCCAACCCATTTACCAAAACTATTAGAATTTGGCCTAATATCTACAGCTACATCAAATATTTCACCCAACATCACTCTAACAAGCTTACCTTGCTCGAAAGGTTTAATTTGATAATGTAGTCCTCTAAGAACCCCTTTGGCAGATCTAGAATGATTGTCTTGAACAAATTCTATATTTGAATTTATACTTTCTTGAAAAAGTTTTTTGTTGAAACTTTCAAAAAAGAATCCACGTTCATCTTCAAAAATCTTTGGCTCGAATATTTTAACTCCATCAAGATTTGTTTGAATTACGTTCATAAAAATTCATTAAGAGGATCTTTATGTACTTTGATAAGATATTCGCCATAACTAGATTTAATAAATGGCTTTGCAATTTTTATTAATTGATCTTCATTTATCCAATTATTACGATATGCTATTTCTTCCGGGCAACAAATTCTCAAGCCTTGTCTATTTTCTATAGTTTTTACAAATTCTTGTGCTTCTAATAATGTTTCATGAGTACCAGTATCTAGCCAAGCGTAACCCCTGCTTAATATCTCAACCGATAATTCTCCTTTTTCTAAATAAATTTTATTTAAATCTGTTATTTCAAGTTCTCCTCTCTTAGAAGGTTTTATATTCTTTACGTATTCGCAAGCATTTTTATCGAAGAAATACATTCCTGTTACACAATAGTTTGATTTAGGCTTTGTAGGTTTTTCTTCTAAGCCTGTTACCATGCCTTCTTTATTAAAAGTTATGACTCCATATCTTTCCGGGTCCTTTACTCTATAAGCAAAAATAGTTGCTCCTTCTTTTTCTTTAGCTTTTAAAAGTTTTTCTTTAAGAGATGGACCATAAAAAATATTATCTCCCAAAATTAATATTGAGGGCGAACCATTTAAAAAATTTTCTCCCAATATATATGCCTGAGCTAAGCCATCAGGGTTATCCTGAACTACATATTCAAAATTAATGCCCCATTGTTTCCCATCTCCAAGTAAAGCTTTAAAACTTGGAATATCTCTTGGTGTGGAAATAATAAGAATATCTCGAATGCCACTCAACATTAAAATAGAGATTGGATAATATATCATTGGCTTGTCATATACTGGAAGTAATTGTTTTGAAATACATGTGGTTAGAGGAGCTAACCTTGTTCCTTTTCCACCAGCAAGAATAATTCCTTTTCTTTCCATTATTCAAAATTACTTTGTAGAATTTTTTTAACATCATTTTTAAAATATATTTCCCAATCATCTAGTTTATATCCCAAGACTTTTTCTAATTTCGAATGGTTAAGTAATGAATTAAGGGGTCTTTGGGCTTTAGTTTTAAACTCCGAGGTTAATACTGGTTCAAGAGTTTTAAATTTATAAGAACTTTTATTTTCTGTATTTCTCATTAAACTAACAATAAATTTAGCAATTATATACCATGATGCTTTACCATTTGGTGTTAAGTGATAGATACCAAATCCCCATTTTGTGTTTGTTTTATAAGATTTAATGACATGGTTTAAAACTTCACTTATTAAACTCGGGGAAGTAGGTACTCCTTTCTGGTCATTGATTACTTTTATATGCTCCCTCTCTTTTGCAAGTTGAATAATTTTTTTTGCAAAATTATTACCATTGACCCCAATTACCCAAGAAATTCTAAATATATAATACATACAACCACTCTTTTGGATCGCTTTTTCTCCCTTTAGCTTAGTCTCCCCATAAACATTTAATGGGCATGGTAAATCATCTTCTGAATAAGGCTCATTACTTGCTCCATCAAAAACATAGTCTGTTGAAAAGTGAATAAATAAAATATTTAACTTTTTTGCAACTTTAGCTATTATGTCTACCGCCTCATAATTCACTATTGAAGCTATATCTGATCTATTTTGCGCTTCTTCGACATTTGTATATGCTGAAGTATTTATGATAATTGAGGGTTTTATTTTCTCTATAAAAGGAGAGATTTGATCAAGATTTTCTAAATTTAATTTCGTACGATCTGAATCTACTATTTCACCAAGATTCTGTAATGAGATATTTAATTCAGAACCAAGTTGTCCTTTTGAGCCAAGAAGTAGAATTCTCATTTGTACTGTTTAAAAATCCACTTCTCATATTCGCCAGATCTAATATTTGCAATCCATTCCAAATTATCTAAATACCAACTTATTGTTTTTTTCATACCGCTTTTAAAAGTCTCAAGGGGCTCCCAATTTAAATTATTTTTTATTTTTGAAGAGTCAATAGCGTATCTGCGATCATGTCCTGGCCTATCAGGGACAAAATTTACAAGGTCAAAATATTTTGATCCGCCAAAATTATCTATAGGAGAGAGTTGATCTAGCTCTTCGCAGATTTGTCCTACAAGGTCTAAATTTCTTATTTCATTATTGCCCCCAATATTATATGTTTCTCCAGGATTTCCTAATTCAAGGACTTTCATTATTGCTAAACAATGATCTCTTACATAAAGCCAATCTCTGATATTTTTGCCATCTCCATAAATTGGAATTTCTTTTCTTTCTAAAGCATTATTAATAACTAGGGGTATTAGCTTCTCTGGAAATTGGTATGGACCATAATTATTTGAGCAATTTGTGATAATCGTAGGGATTTTATAAGTTTCAAAATAAGATCTTGCAAGATGATTGGATGAAGCTTTTGATGCGCTATATGGGCTGTTTGGACAATATTGATTTTTTTCGGTAAAAGGCTTCTCATTTTCGCTTAAAGATCCATAAACTTCGTCAGTAGAAATATGAATAAATCTAAAATCCTTATCAAGCCTTCCCGTTTCGAAGATTTTTCTTACTACTTCAAGTAAATTAAAAGTCCCTAATATGTTTGTATGGATAAATTCTGATGGGCCAATTATGGATCTGTCAACATGTGATTCAGCAGCAAAATGAATAATTGCTCTAGGGTTATATTCCTCAAATAGTTGGCTTAACTTAACAGATTCGCAAATATCTGCTCTAACAAAATGATAATTCTTGTTCTGTGTTACTGATTCTAAATTAGATAAATTACCTGAGTAAGTTAAATTATCAATGTTGATAATTTTTTCATCATTTAATTTTAACCATTCTAAAATGAAATTTGATCCAATAAAACCTGCTCCACCAGTGATAAAAATAGTCATCAATTAATATTTTTATAATATTAGGAAATAATTAATATTTAACTCACATTTTATTTTAACTTTGAATAGTATTCAAGAGTACTTTTTAAATTGTATTTATATATTAGGAATTGTTTGATTTTCAAATTTAAAAATTACAAATAAAATTAGTTTTTAGTTAATACCCTTAGTATTATTTTTTTGCCAAATCCATGAATCCATACACATGTCTGTAATATTAAATTTTGCTTCCCAACCTAGAAGATTTTTAGCTTTAGTTGGATCAGCATAATTTTTATTAACATCACCTTTTTACGATTTTTGAATTCAAATTTAATTTTTTTATCGCATGCGTTTTTAAAAGATTTAATAACATCAAGAACTGAATAACCTAGTCCCGTTAACTAATTTAATTGATTCATATTCTATTTCATTTATTTTTTGTAAAGCTTTTATATGGCCTTTATCTAAATCTACAAAGTGTATATAGTCTTTTATTCCTGTAACACATCTTTTTTGTAATATTTCCAAAAATATTTAAATGAGACCTTCTACCAATTGCAACTTGAGTTAAATATGGCATCAAATTATGAAGGATAATTTTTGAATTATCTCCAATTAGACCACTTTTGTTAATAACTATAGGATTGAAATATACTAAGTTGCATATCTTCTAATTTGAATTTGAATTAGCGACATCTCTAAGAATATCCCCGAACATTAATTTAGTTTTACATAAACATTTTCTGGCATAAGTGGATGTATTTCAGTAATCGGAATGAATTCTGGGATTCCATAGACAGTTGCTGAAGAACTAAAAATTAATTTATTGAATCCAGTTTTTGACAACGCTTCTAAAAGATTGATACTTCAAGCAATATTATTTGAAAAATATTTTAATGTTTTTTCTTCTGATTCTCTAACCGACTTAAATCCAGCAAAGTTTATTACTACATCACAATTTAAAGTTTCTATTAATTTTATAAGTGATTTTTATCTTTTATATTGCTATTTATACTTTATATTTTTTGTTGTGTGATTGTTTCAATTCTCCTTATAGATTTATAAGAACTCAATTAAAAATTGACTAATATTATTGGCTTATATTCAGAATTCACTAATTCTATACATTTGTGGCTTAAGAAAAATCCAGCTCCACCATTTACAAGAATGTTTCTGGTCATTACAAAATAAAGTAATAGTTTATAGTCTTATTTTATAAGATATTGTGTTTTAAAAATTTATTTGGAAAAAAAAATGACTTTATTAAACAAATATCTTATTGAGTGTAAATTTAAAGCCTTTTAAGAATAATTGCGATTAGTAATGCTAAGTTACCAAAGTTGGTTTGCCTATGAATACCAAGGGAATAAAAACTTATAATCCTTCTCAAAAGAGAATGTTTTCTACATTCATTTAACTTACTTAAGATTAATTGATTCTCTTTGGTCAAAAGAATTCTGTTCTTATTGAGAGCTTCTAAATTAATATTATTCCAAATCCTAAAATTACCTGCAAGTAAACTTATTATTCTGGAAAGTTTAGCTCTTTGAAAATTATTAGCGCCTAATATATTATTCCCATGTTGCCTGTATTTTATAAATGGTAATTTATCATAATAGACAATTCCACCCGATCCCGAAATGATCTGATAGCACCACCAATCATGAGAAACAATTTCAAAATTATTTGTTATGGATTTTACTATGATATTTCTTGCATGATTATTGAAAACCATAGTATTTCCTCCACAAATATTTTGAATAATCGCATTTCTGAAAGAAGGTTTCTTTTTAAATAATAAAGAATAGCCAAGTTTTCTTGAACATTCTGCATCATAATAAGTAGTTCTACCTCCATATAAAACAGGTTTTTTAGTTGAGAGTTTTTCTATACTTCTAATTGCTTTTTCAAGTTTATTAGACAACCAAACATCATCTTGATCTGAGAAACAATAATAATCATATTCAGAACCTATTAAATTTAGAGAGGAAATAAAGTTCTTAGCATAGCCTAAATTATAATTTGATTTTCTATAAAATATTTCAAGGTCTATATTTTGATCAATATTCAAATTTTCTAGAGAAGGAAAACTTTCCTGACTATTATCATCAGAGATAAAAATAGTTAAATCAAAGGTTTCCTGCTTTTGATTAATAATTGACTGAAGTTGGTCTTTTATAAATTCAGATCCATTATAGTAAGCCAGTATACAGGCAACTTTTGTTGTCTTTATTGAATTAGATTTTCTTTGAATAAAAAGTTTCCAATTATCAGATATCATTAATTTGAATATCCTATTTGTAGTATTTTAAGATTTTATGAATTGTTTTTTAAACATACTAATATAGATTTATTATTATTTGGCAATATATTTTAAATTATAATATTTAACTAAAAAGGATGTTCAATATTTCATATAGTCATAATTATAGAAATATTGTTAATCAAAAATAGAAGAATTTAATAAGTAAATAAGTAATTTATGAAACCCGGATCAAATAAATCTTTGGTCCCAATAATCTTATCGGGTGTGCGTGGAAATAGATTATGGCCATTATCGAGATATTGCTTTCCTAATCAATTTGTATCTTTATTATCAGATAGTGATCTTTTGAATATATGTAATATTTTCATATTAAGCTTAAAAAATTTTTCTAAAAGTTTTTTTAAATCGATAGAACATAAGAAAACATTCTACAAAATAAACTTATTTTAATACATTATTAAATTTTTAAAATTCCCTTAATTTAAAAAATTTAAATCTATGACATATAAAATTATTGTAAAAATTCAAAATGTAGCAGATACTTTCTTGAAATCGTTTATTGCTAATTTTAATCCCTCCTCGAGTTTTATTTTAGGTTCCCAGCCCAAAGATTTTATTTTACTTATATCTAAAATTTTTCTTGGAGTACCATCTGGAATACTAGTATCCCAAACAATATTACCTTCATATCTAACCAACTTGGCTATTAAAAAAGATAATTCTTTAATTCTAATTTCTATGCCACTACCAACATTTAGCCAGGATGTATTTTTAAAAAAACTATTTATTTCTGAATTATCTTTACAGGTCCCCCACTGTTTTAAGACAAAAAAACTTGCTTCAGCTAAATCATCGACATATAAAAATTCTCTTAGAGGATTACCACTGCCCCAACAAACAACTTTTTTGTGGTTGTTTATTTTTGCAGTGTGGAACTTATGTATTAATCCAGGGATTACATGACTTGAATGTAGATTATAGTTGTCTCCAACTCCATATAAGTTGCAAGGCATCAGTGAAATAGTATCTATTCCATACTGTAACTTTAATGATTCACAAAGTTTTATACCTGCTATTTTTGCAATTGCATACCATTGATTTGTTGGCTCAAGGTAACCTTTAAGAAGATATTCCTCCTTAATTGGTTGATCGCACAATCGTGGATAAATACAACTACTGCCCAAAAACATTATTTTTTTTATTCCGAAATGTCTGCATGCTTCTATCAGATTTGTTTGAATTCTAAGATTCTGAAATATAAAATCATAGGGTTTTGAAGAATTAGCCAAAATTCCTCCCACTCTTGCCGCAGCAATAATTACAATTTCTGGCCTATGGAAACTAAACCATGATTTAACTGCTTCATAATCTAAAAGATCTAAATCCTCTCTAGTTGGACAAAATAATTTTCCTTCTGAATTTTTAATTCCATATCCTTTTTGGAATAAAAGTTTCTTCAAGGCACTTCCAACCATTCCATTACTGCCTGCAATAAATATTCTATCTTTAGGGTCCATAATTATTTTTCTGATTTAATCATTTCTTTGATCAAGTTTTCAAGAGATATTTTAGGTTCCCATCCAAGAATTCTTTTCGCTTTTGAAGCATCACCTAAGAGTTCGTTTACCTCTGTAGGACGATAATATCTTGGATCAATTCTTATTACTATTTCACCTGTATCTGCTCTTCTTCCTATTTCTTTGATGCCAATATTCTCCCATAATATTCCTGATTTGCCCCCATTCTTGTTCCATCCAAGTGCATTAGAAGTTAATTCGCAGAATCTTCTAACAGTTTCCATTCTACCTGTAGCAATCACAAAATCTTCTGGTTTATCTAATTGGAGCATTTTCCATTGCATTTCTACATAATCTTGTGCATGCCCCCAGTCCCTTTTTGCATCAATATTACCTAAAAATAAACATTCATCCAAACCATTATTTATCCTAGAAAGTCCTCTAGTTATTTTCCTGGTGACAAATGTTTCACCTCTTCTTGGACTTTCATGATTAAATAAAATTCCATTACAAGCGAACATGCCATAAGCTTCTCTATAGTTAACGGTTATCCAGTAAGAATAGAGTTTAGCTACTGCATAAGGACTTCTTGGGTAAAAAGGGGTTTTTTCTGTTTGAGGGGATTCTTTTATTAATCCATACAATTCACTTGTGCTTGCTTGATAAAATTTAGTTGTTTTTTCTAAGCCTAAAATTTTGATTGCTTCTAGGATTCTTAAAGTTCCAAGAGCATCACTATTTGCTGTATATTCTGGCGTCTCAAAACTTACAGCTACATGACTTTGGGCCCCTAGATTATAAATTTCATCAGGTTTTACTTTCTGAATTATTTTTATCAGATTTGTACTGTCTGTTAGATCGCCATAATGTAATTTGAATTTTGAATTATCTTCATGTGGATCTCGATATAAGTGATCAATTCTAGAAGTATTAAAGCTGCTGGATCTTCTTTTTATACCATGAACCTCATAATTTTTTTCTAGCAGAAGTTCTGCAAGATAACTCCCATCTTGCCCAGTTATTCCTGTAATTAAGGCCTTATGCATGAAATAAATTTTTATAACACTAAGATTACAATATGTCTGTATTAAAAAAAAACATATTAACTAAATATAAATTAAGAATTTCTATTTAAAAAAAATAAATACTTTTTATTTATTTATATTTTTCTCTATTAATCAAAGTTTTCTCCGTAACCATCGAAATTGAAACTATTTATTTTAAAATTAAATCCACCTGCATTTGTTTCATCGTTATAGTAAATACTAACTGAATAAGCTCTCCTGTTCCAAGTTAAATCATATCTAGTGTTAAAAAATTTTTTATAATTAGGGGAATTTACATCTAGGTTGTATTCTGTTTTATAGTCAATTGTTAATGGCCCAACCAACTGCTGTTTTAGATAAAATTCAATTGCATTATTATCAGTTGATTGGTCAAATCCGAAAGGACTTTTACCATTAGCTAATGTTGTTTTTTGGAAGATACCAATCTTAGTAAAGTCAAGAACTTTTTTCTTGAAGTTTCCCAATATTAACTCTGGCCCTGCCCTTAAGAGGACTTTTACCATTAGCTAATGTTGTTTTTTGGAAGATACCAATCTTAGTAAAGTCAAGAACTTTTTTCTTGAAGTTTCCCAATATT
>MDTB01033833.1_pt1 | contig 21808 bp, 22 predicted proteins | sample 811161 | NCBI WGS metagenome assembly MDTB01 (sample SAMN05326650, study PRJNA326480) | marine metagenome | isolation source: seawater | place: Mediterranean Sea | collected 2009 | reverse complement strand
GTTTTTAAGTTTTTTTCACTTTATGTAAAGAAAATAATGCCTATTATTTGGTTGAAATTTTATAAATATTACCTATATGAAGAGTATGATAAAAACTTCAAATATGGCCCCTAGCCAGCTAAAAATTTCAGATTTTGAGGATAAGAGCTTACTTATTCTTGACGATGACGATCCTTTAAGAGGAAGGCTCTCTAGAGCCATGGAAAAGAAGGGATTTAGCGTTAAAGAGGCAAAAACAGTTAAGGAAGGCTTGGATATAGTCAAAAAAATACCCCCTAACTTCGCAGTTGTAGATTTGAGACTTGAAGATGGAAACGGCCTGGATGTGATAAAAGAACTTTCAGCTACTAAAAAAGATTGTAGAATTATAATGTTAACTGGATACGGAAATTTACCCACAGCAGTAGCGGCTGTAAAAGCAGGTGCCATAGACTATATTGCAAAACCAGTAGACGCGGATGATATTGAATCGGCTTTGCTTGCTTCTCCTGAGTCGAAAGCTAAACCGCCTGAGAATCCAATGTCAGCTGATAGAGTTAAATGGGAACATATTCATCGTGTATTTGAGCTTTGCAACAGAAATGTTTCTGAGACTGCTAGAAGGCTAAAAATGCATAGAAGGACACTTCAAAGAATACTTTCTAAGAGATCACCGAAATAAGACTAAATAAGCTCTCTAATTTTTTTAATTTTTGAGACTGCAAATGTTATTATCAGAATTTTAAATAATTCTGCCAATAGAAAAGGTTTAGCCCCTAATTCGAATATTGGTTTTTCCCATCCTATCAATACACCCAACCATAACATACCAAGTATATAAATAAAACTAGTTGCAAAAGTTAATTTAATAAAGTTGATAAACAAATTCTTATTATAAACAAATGAACCTGCAAAAAATGCAGTTAATAAAAAACCTAAAAGATATCCCATTGTGGGTCCAGTGAAATAAATAAAACCTAAACCTTTTTCTGGAGTACCAGAAAATACTGGCAATCCAATAATTCCTTCGAATAAATAAAGACTTATAGTTGCTACCCCCAACTTCCATCCTAAGGCAATACCGATAAATAAAACCACAAAAGTTTGCATGGTCATTGGAACAGGATAAAAAGGTATCTTTATCTTAGAAGAAATAGCTAAAATTATTGAACCAATTAAGGCAACAAATATAGCTTTAAGTAATCTTGATTGCTTAGAATTTTTTACTATTTCCATAATTTCATTTTAATTATTTTTAAGATTAAATCTAGTTATTTATTAGTTGCACAAAAACGTCCTCTAAATCACCGTCTTCTGTTATAATATCTAAAATCTTAATATCATTTTTGCTTAAAAAATTTAATATTTCTCCAAATTTGTGTGCATTTTTTTCGTATGTGACCTTAATAGTATTTTCATTGAAGAAAATAAATTTTATTCCATCAAAATTAAGATTTTGATTTTTGTCAATTTTTTCTACTTTAAAAGTTACTTTTTTAGTTTGAATTCTATCAAGAAGTTTTTGAGTAGTGTCTAGAGCAACTAGATTACCTTTATCTATAATTGCTATCCGATCACACATTTCTTGAGCTTCAAATAGATAATGAGTAGTCAATATGATAGTAACACCTAATCTATTAAGATCTTTAACATTGTCCCAAAGGTTTTTTCTTAATTCCACATCTACTCCAGCCGTAGGTTCATCCAAAACTAAAATAGGGGGTTGATGTACCATAGCTTTTGCAATTAATAATCTTCTTTTCATTCCACCTGATAAGCTTCTGGAATAAGCGTCAGCTTTATCCTCAAGAGCAACCATTTTTAAAATTACTTCCGTAATTCTATCTTTTGCTGGCACACCGTATAGGCCAGCCTGAAGCTCAAGTAGTTTTTTTGGACTAAAAAAAGCATCTAAATTTACCTCTTGTGGAACTATTCCCAAAGATGCCCTTACCTGCCTTGGATTCTTATCAAGGTCAAATCCCCATACATTTACTTTACCCTCAGTTTTAACAACTAGACCACCTAAAATACTTAAAAATGTTGTTTTACCTGCACCATTCGGACCAAGCAAGCCAAATACTTCACCCTGCTTAACTTTAAAATTTAAATTATTAAGGGCTTTATCAAATTTTGTCTTTTTTTTATCTGAATAAATCTTAGTTAGATTTTCAACAGTTAATGCAACTTTATCCATAGTTTAATTATTATCACTATAATTTTAAGGTATTATATATATATGAGTTCTTTAAAAAAAACAGATCATTTTTATCTGATAGACGGTTCGGGATATATTTTTAGAGCTTATTATGCTCTACCACCTCTGTCTAGAAAAAGTGATGGTCTTCCGACAGGAGCTGTAAGCGGCTTTTGTTCTATGTTATTTAAACTCTTAGAAGACGCTAGGTCAGATGACTCTATACATAAACCAACTCATTTTGCTGTAATTTTTGACTCAGCTAGAAAAAATTTTAGAAATGATATTTATAGTGAGTACAAAGCCAACAGAGCTGAAGCCCCGGATGATTTAGCTCCACAATTTGAATATATAAGAAAATCAGTTAAAGCATTTAATCTACCCTCAATAGAACTTTTAAATTATGAGGCAGATGATCTAATAGCCACTTATGCAAAACAAATTACCAATGCGGGAGCTAAAGTTACAGTAATATCTTCCGATAAGGATTTGATGCAATTAGTTTCAGATAAAATTAGACTATATGATCCAATGAAAAGTAAAGTTATTGGGGAAAAAGAAGTATTAGAAAAATTTGGAGTAAAACCCTCTCAAGTAATAGATGTACAATCTTTAGCAGGAGACTCCTCAGACAACGTACCAGGTGTTCCAGGAATAGGAGTCAAAACTGCGGCAGAACTAATAAATAAATACAAGAATTTAGATACACTATTAAAAAATGCTTCAGAAATTAAGCAAAATAAAAGAAGAGAAACTCTATTAGAAAACAAAGATAAAGCATTGTTGAGTAGAAAGTTAGTCACTCTTAAAAATGATGTTCCAGTAAAAGATGAACCAAGTAGCTTTATATTCAAAGATATTAATAAAGAAAATCTTTTTAACTTTTTGCGAGATATGGAGTTTAATAGGCTGTTAAGCCAAGCAATTAGTTTTTATGGAGAGGAAAATAAAAATACTATTAATAATAATATAAATGATAAAATTTCTAAAATTGATATAAAATTGTATAAAAAGATATTAACAGAGAAAGATTTGGATAAATTAATAAAAACCTTGAATGAAAAGTCTATTGTCTCTGTAGATACAGAAACATCTTCATTAAATCCTTTAGAAGCAGATTTGATAGGAATCTCTTTTAGCTATGCGCCAAATAAAGCGTTTTATATTCCTATCGCTCATAAAAAAATTACAAATATAAAAAAAGAAATAGTAATTAAAAAAATTAAATCAATTCTTGAAGATCCTAGCATTAAGAAAGTTGGTCAAAATTTGAAATATGATTTTATAATTCTAAAAAATAATGGAATAGAGATTGACCCATTAGAGGATACTATGCTTCTATCCTACACTTTAGATGCAGGAAACAATAGGCATAACATGGACACACTTTCAGAAATTCATCTAGGACATAAAACTATTTCATATAAAGAATTAGTAGGATCAGGAAAAAATCAGTTAAATTTTTCAGAGACAAATATTGAAGATGCTACAAAGTACGCCGCTGAAGACGCCGATGTAACATTAAGACTTTACAATATTTTATTAGAAAGAGTTAATAAAGAAAAACTCAATAAAATTTACGATGTTTTTGAAAAACCAATGATAAAATTACTTTCAAAATTGGAAATTAATGGAATTAAGGTTGACGACAAGTATTTAAAAGAACTATCAAAGAAATTTCAACTAAGGCTAAAAAAAATTGAAAAAGAAATTTATAAAATATCAGGTAAAGAATTTAATATTGGATCACCAAAACAACTTGGTGAAATAATTTATAATGATTTAAAGATTGCTAAGCTTAAAAAGACAAAAAAAGGAAGCTTAGCTACAAGCGCAAAAATATTAGAAGATTTAGCTCTTTCAGGACATAAATTCCCAAATTTAGTTCTAGATTGGAGACAAATCTCTAAATTAAAGAGCACCTACACGGACGCTTTACAAGACCATATTAATAAAAAAACAAAAAGAGTTCATACATCATTTCTTTTAGCAGCCACTAATACAGGCAGACTTGCATCGAGCAATCCAAACCTACAAAATATTCCAATAAAAACTTTGGATGGGAAAGAAATACGAAAAGCGTTTGTAGCAGAAAAGAATAATGTTCTTATTTCAGCTGACTACAATCAAATTGAAATGAGAATTCTTGCTGACATGGCCGACGTCAAAGAGTTAAAGAAAGCTTTTAAAAATGATCAAGACATACATTCATTAACCGCTAGCCAAGTCTTTGGAGTGCCAATAAATAAAGTTAATGATAATTTTAGACGAAAAGCAAAAGCAATAAATTTTGGCATTATTTATGGAATAACACAATATGGTTTGGCAAAACAAATTGCAGTATCTAATCAAGAAGCTTTGGAATTTATAAATGCTTATTTTAAAAAATTTCCAGAAATTAAAGAATATATGAACTCCACAATCAAAGCATGTAGAAAACAAGGTTACGTTACAAATATATTTGGTAGAAGAATTCATCTGAGGGGCATTAATGACAAAAATTTTAGTGTAAGAAGTTTTCAAGAAAGAGCAGCAATTAACGCTCCGATCCAAGGTTCAGCCGCAGATATAATTAGATTGGCAATGATAAAAATAGATAAAATTTTAGATCAAAATAAAAAAAATAAAGCTAAAATGTTATTGCAAATTCATGATGAATTAATTTTTGAATGTTTACAAAAAGATGAAGATCAAATAAAAAAAATTATTAAGGAGGCGATGGTATCAGTTTCAACCTCTGATTATCATATGTTTTCAATACCATTGGAAGTGAGTATAAATTCAGGTAAAAATTGGGGAGAGGCCCATTAATTTGATTTATTAACGCCTAAATTTTGACAATTTGATTAGGATTATTAGAATATTGTATGGCTCAAACAATCGCTCTTGTAGATGATGATAGAAATTTACTTACTGGAATAAGTATAGCTTTAGAGAGAGAAGGTTTCAAGGTTCAAACGTATATTGATGGTGAAGCTGCATTAGTGGGCTTAACAAGAAATCCTCCAGATCTTGCCGTTGTAGATATTAAAATGCCAAGAATGGATGGCGAAGAATTACTTAAAAGGCTTCGTAAGAAAATGACAATTCCAATCATTTTTTTGACTTCAAAAGATGAAGAGGTTGATGAGTTGTTAGGATTGAAACTTGGAGCAGATGATTTCGTAAAAAAATCTGGTGGCTTTTCAACGAAAGTTTTAATTGAACGAATAAGAGTCCAGCTAAGAAAAAAAGTTGATGTTGTAGACGATGCAAAAAATTTAATTGTTCATGGAAAACTTAAACTTGATCCCTCACAACTGGAATGTGAATGGAATGGTAAAGCCTTACCAGACAAGCTTACGACTACTGAATTTCTTATTGTGAAAGAACTTGCTAAAAGACCAGGCGTGATAAAGGAAAGAGCACATTTGATGGATATAGCCTATAAGGAAAATACTGAAATTGAAGATAGAACTATAGATAGTCACGTTAAAAGAATTAGGAAAAAGTTTAAAAAGGTGGATGAAAAATTTTCTGCAATTGAAACAAGGTATGGAAGTGGTTATAGATGGAATGTTAGTTAATGAAGCAAAAAAAACAGTCATCTATATTAAAAAAATATTTACTTTTTAATTTACTAGTATTTTCAATTCTAGGCCTTTTTACATATCTTTACTTAAAAGCAATTCAACCAAATTTAGTAAAACAAAGAACTGCAAATCATCTTATAATAATAAAAAATACGACAGATCATTTAAACAGATTAAAAATTAAATTTGAAACAAATAGCATTAAAAAATTTTTATTTTCTACTAGATTTCTATTTCAAAGTTTAGATAGAGTTCAATTTTATAATAGTGAAGGAAATATAATAGGCGATACAAATATTCTTGATTTAGATCAAAGAGTATTTTCAAAGTCTGAGAGTATTTTGGAGGAAAACTTAGATGGTAATTTAAAAATAGAACAAAAAAAAATCAATACAAGACTTAAGACTAAAAATAGTCAAGATGAATTAAAAATTAAAAATATAATTTTAAAAAAATCTTTAAATGAACCGTTAGTAATTGAAAATAAGATAAACAAAAATTTTTTTGTAAGCACTTTAAAGAAAGTTCAAATTCAAGAAGGTAAAACTGCTGGTTATATTATTGTAACAGAACAAGCCAACGATATTATATTCGCTGTTCAGGAAAGAAAAAATTTTATTATAAGAACAGTTCTTGCTATAGGTCTAGTAATATTTATTTTTTCACTTTTTTTAAATAAATATATCTTAAATCCAATTCGCTTTTTAGTTTTATTTACTGAAGCTATCAAGGCAAAAGCTGACAAACCTATAAATATGAGTAAATATTTTGTTAGACAAGACGAAATTGGAAAACTTACTCAATCTATAGATGAAATGACAAGAGAGTTACAAAAAAGAACTAATAGAGCAGAAACTTTTTCTACTGATCTTGCTCATGAGATAAGAAATCCGTTAGCTTCACTCAAAGGTGCTTCAGAACTATTAGATAAAACAGATAAAAAAGAAAGAGATAAATTACTTCAAATAATCAATCATGATGTTGAAAGAATTGAAAGACTTATAACTGACTATTCACAAATGTTAAAAGATGAAGCGTCATTATCGAGAGAAAAAATGAAAAGAACAGATTTAGGTATTGTTGTTAGAAATGTAGTTGAAGAATTTAGACAAAACTTAATTAATCAAAACAAAAAACTGTCAATTAATATTAATTATAAAAATAAAAAAGATAAAAACTTCTTTATTTTGGGAATTGAAAATAGACTAGAACAGGTGATAGCAAATTTGTTAGATAATTCAATTTCATTTAGTAAAGATGATAGTCAAATAACTATAGAAATGAGTGAAGTAGGTAAAAATTATCAGTTGTTAGTTGTTGATGAAGGTCCAGGATTTAATGAAGAATCTACACACAAAATATTCAGTAGATTTTACAGTAACCGACCTACAAAATTTGGAGAGCATTCAGGCCTAGGGCTAAATATTGTTAAAAACATTGTAGAACTCCATAAGGGCTCAATCTCCGCAAGCAATAGAGTTAACTCAAGAGGAGCACAAATCGAAGTGCTATTACCGAAATCCGGTTAGTTTTGATCCTTGCTTAGAATAAATTATATTGCTAAAAGACAGAATTATTATGTCAAAAGATTTTAAAGTAAAAGATATTAATCTCGCAGATTTTGGAAGAAAAGAAATTTCGTTAGCAGAGACAGAAATGCCTGGCTTGATGGCTTTAAGAAAAGAATATCAAAATAAAATGCCATTAAAAGGAGCTAAAATTCTTGGTTGTTTGCATATGACTATACAAACTGCAGTTCTTATCGAAACACTTGTCGTATTAGGTGCAGAAGTTAGATGGTCATCTTGTAATATTTTTTCAACACAAGATCACGCAGCTGCAGCAATTGCTAAAGCTGGAATTCCAGTTTTTGCCTGGAAAGGTGAAACAGAAGAAGAGTATTGGTGGTGTGTAAAACAAACTATAGAAGGTAAGAAAGATTGGAAACCTAATATGATCTTAGATGATGGTGGAGATTTAACTGCTCTAATGCACAAAGAATATAAAGAATTACTCAAATCAGTAAAAGGTGTATCTGAGGAAACTACAACTGGTGTGTTAGCTTTAAAAAAGATGGAATCACAAAAAACATTATTAATTCCTGCTATAAATGTTAATGACTCTGTTACCAAATCAAAATTTGACAATTTATATGGTTGTAGAGAAAGTTTAGTTGATGGAATTAAAAGAGCAACAGATGTAATGATGTCAGGTAAAGTTGCTATAGTAGCAGGATTTGGTGATGTAGGAAAAGGAAGTGCTGCTTCACTAAGACAAAGCGGTGCAAGAGTCATGGTTACAGAAACTGATCCAATTTGTGCATTGCAAGCAGCTATGGAAGGTTATGAAGTTGTTATTATGGACGAGGCAATAAAAGATGCTGACATAGTTGTTACAGCTACTGGAAATAAAGATGTTGTAACCGCTGATCATATGAGAATGATGAAAGATAGAGCAATACTTTGTAACATTGGACATTTTGACAATGAAATTCAAGTAGAGGCACTTAAGAATTACAAATGGGATGAAATAAAGCCCCAAGTACATGAAATAGAACTTCCTAGCAAAAAAAGAATTATTTTATTAGCAGAAGGTAGATTAGTGAATTTAGGTTGCGCAACAGGACACCCTAGCTTTGTAATGAGTGCGTCTTTTACTAATCAAGTAATCGCACAAATTGAACTTTGGAACAATTCCGATAAATATGAAAAAAAGGTTTACGTGCTCCCTAAACATTTAGATGAAAAAGTTGCAACATTACATTTAGAAAAAGTAGGAGCTAAATTAACAAAAATGTCAAAAGAACAGGCGGACTATATTAGCGTTAAACCATCAGGTCCTTTTAAACCAGATACTTACCGCTACTAAATTAGTAGCTAATGATAATAAAATCTTTAGAAAATTTAAATTTAATTTCCTGTAAAATAGCTGAGAACACTTCAAAATCTGATTGTATTTTGTTAATGGGCGAAATTGGAGTTGGCAAAACTACTTTTACAAAAATTTTTATAAATTACTTACAGAAAAGAGAAAATATCAAGCCTACCGAAGTCTTAAGTCCAACATTTAATTTATTATATGAGTATGAAATTAATCGATTAAAAATTATGCATTATGACTTATATAGGCTCAAAAATACGGAAGAATTGAGTCAATTGGCTATTTTTAGTGAAAATGAAGAATCAATCAAAATAATTGAATGGCCAGAATTGATTAAAAAAAAAGTACCAAATAGACTGGAAATAAAATTTGAATATTTAAAAAATGAAATGGAGCGAGATTTAAATATTCAAGGATATGGAAAATGGAAAAATTTTAATTTAAATGAATTATAAATTAAAAAAAATATCTGGTGATGCTTCATTTAGAGAATTTTATAGGTTAAAAAAAAATAATAAATCATCAATAATTATTCTAGCAAACAAAGATAAATTTAAAAATTTAATAGTTTACAGCGCAGTAAATGAAATATTAAATAATAATAAAATATTGGCACCTAAAATAATTAATACTTTTAAACAAAATAATATAATTGAAATCAGTGATCTAGGTAAAGTATCTTTTTTTGAATTTGTCAAAAACAGAAAAAATAAGTTACCCTTTTACAAAAAATTGATAGACTTGATAGTAAAAATACAAAGAATAAAACTAAATAAAAAATACAAGTTTAACAAAAAAATTATAAAATTTGAGAATTATACATTAAAAAATTTACATAAAGAGTCTGATTTATTTTTTGATTGGTATTTAGTTTCTAAACTAAAAAAGAAAAAATTTTTAAAATTCAAATATGAAGTTAAAAGAGAATTAACCAAAATTTATAAAAAATTATATTTTAAAAACAGTTACTTTGTTCATAGAGATTTTCATATTTCAAATATTATGATTTCAAAAGGTAAATTAGGTTTACTAGACAGCCAAGATGCTATAATTGGAAATCCTTTGTATGATGTGGCATCATTAATTGACGATGTAAGAGTAAATATATCAAAAAAGAATCAAGATATTTTATTCAAATACTATATTAAAAAATCAAAATTTAAAAAAGAAGATGTAATTAATTTAAAAAATGATTTTGATATTTTATCTGTACAAAGAAGTTTTAAAATTCTAGGTATTTTTGTTCGTCTTTTTAAAAGAGATAAAAAATCTAACTATTTAAAATATTTGCCTAACACTTGGAGATTATTAGATATGCGAATGAAAAATGTAGTTTTTAATAATTTGAAAATAATTATTAATAAACATATAAAAATTAAAAAAATTAAGAAAATAAATTTTAAATGAAAATAAAAAAAGCCATGATTTTAGCAGCGGGATTAGGGACTAGAATGAGGCCACATACCTTAACAATCCCAAAACCTCTAATTAAGGTTGGAGAAAAAAATTTGTTAGAAAGAGGAATAAATCTATTAATAGAACATGGTATCAACGAAATTGTAATAAATGTACATCACTTAGCGGGAAAAATTAAAAATTTTTTATCTAGTCAAAATTACAAAATTAAAATTATTATTTCTGATGAAACTAAAGAATTGCTCGATACTGGAGGAGGAATACTAAATGGGACTAAAGTTTTTAAAAATGAACCTTTTGTAGCTTTAAATCCGGATACACTATGGAGGAGTAGTTATAATAAAGAATTACAATTGTTAGAAGAACTTTACTTCTTAAAAAAGAAGCCTTGCATTTTAATAATAGATAAAAATAAAAGTTTTGATCCTTCATTTAAAGGAGATTTTAATATTAATAATAATATTATAACTAGGGACCAAAAAAACTCTTACATTTTTACAGGTTTACAGATTTTAAATCAAAATATATTCAATTTTCAAAAAGAAAAAATATTTTCCATGAACAAAGTTTGGAGTCACTTAATTGCTAAAAAAGATTTATTTGGTATTAAAAGCAATCAAAAATTTTATCATTTGAATACAAATGAAATTTATCAAGAGATAAATAATTTAAATATTAACGATTAAAAATGATCTCTTTCGCTCTACTTTTGTCTAGATAATAATACTTTTGAATTTCATTATCTTTAAATTCAATAATCAAAGGATTACCTGTGGGAATTTCTAATTTATTTATTTTTTCATTAGAAATTTTAAATAGATATTTACAAAGTGCTCTTAAAGAGTTGCCATGAGCTGCAATTAAAACGTTTTTATCTTCTTGAATTTTTTTTTCTATTTCTTTTTCATAATAAGGAATTACTCTATTGTAAGTATCTTTTAAAGATTCGGTGAATGGAATCATGCCTATAGGTATACTAGCATTAAGTGGGCTAAATAAAGTTTTATTACCATCCCCCTCAGAAATTGGAGGAGGAGCAATATCCCATGATCTTCTATATTTATTAAACTGTTCTTCTCCAATTTTTTTTTTCGTTTCTTCTTTATTCAGTCCAGTTAGAGAACCGTAATGCCTTTCATTTATTTCCCAAGAGGTATTAAATTTAAGCTCCAAACTATTTTCTTGCAGGATTGTTGTCAAAGTTTTAATAGCTCTTTTCAAGAAAGATGTATAAGAAATATCAATATTTATATTTAGGTTTTTAATTAATTGTCCTGATTTTTGAGCTTCTAAAATTCCTTTTTTTGATAAATCTACATCTACCCAACCAGTGAATCTATTTTCTGCATTCCAAATACTTTGGCCATGCCTAGTTAGAATTAATTTACTCATAATAGTTAAATATCAGATATTATGTACTATATTAAATTAATAATGAAAAATAATATTTTTAAGTCAATTGAATACCTATACTATATTTCTTTAATCATATTATTAATTCTGTATTTGTTTCCAGGAAGTCTTATTGGATATTTTCTCTATAATGATTTAGGTAAACAACCTAATTTGATTAGCAATCCAATTGGGAATTCAATTAATCATTTTTTCTTTTTTGCATATTTATCAATTTTAGCGTCAGTTTGTAGCTTGAAAAGAAAACAAATACTTACAAATTTTTATTTCATTTTACTTATTGCTATTTTTTTAGAAATGTCACATTTTATTATTCCTAATAGAGCATTTCAATATTTTGATTTAATAGCAAATATGTCAGGAGTAATGGTATATTTTATGATTAAAAAAATTATATAATGATAAAGATAATTATTATTTTAACTTTATTTTTGACGCAATCACTGCAATCACAAGAGTTGTCTGGAATTCCTAAAATAATTGACGGGGACACTATCCATATCAAATTTAAAAAAATAAGATTAGAAGGAATTGATGCTCCTGAGGTGAAGCAAAAATGCACAATAAATAAAAAGAAATATTTATGTGGAGTAAATGCAAAAAATGAACTTAAGAAAAAATTGAGAAAAAAAGTAATTAAGTGCTACTCGCATAATAAAGATAAATATAAAAGATACCTGGCCACTTGCTTTGTTGGTGAGACTAATATCAATAAATGGATGGTAAAAAATGGTTATGCATTAGCATATAGAAGATACTCAAAAATTTATATAAAGGATGAAGAATTCGCAAAAAAAAATAATCTAGGTTTATGGGAAGGATCTTTTATCAATCCAGAAAAATGGAGAAAGTTAAATTAATTTCTTGTATAAAATAATAAGTGATTCATTTTAAAAATATTTTTATTCTCATAATTTTTTTAGTATTATCTGCCTGTTCATCTATTCCTAAAAATACTCAAAATAGCTGTGCTATATTTGAAGAAAGATATTTGTGGTATAAACATTCAAGTGCGTCTTACAAAAAATGGGGAGTTCCCGTCTATATTCAACTTGCTTTTGTAAAAAAAGAGAGCGATTTTAATTGGTTGGCTAAACCGCCTAGAAGAAAAATTTTTAAAGTGATTCCTTTTAAAAGACCTTCAAGTTCGTTTGGATATTCACAAGCAGTTGTTGGTACCTGGGAACAATATAAGAAAGAAACAGACAATCCACTAGCAACAAGAGCTAGATTCAAAGACTCAGTTGATTTTATAGGTTGGTATGTAAACAAAACATCCAAGATATTAAAAATTCCAAAAAATGACGCTTATAGACAGTACCTAGCTTACTATAAAGGCTGGGGAGATTACAAAAATTATTCAAAAGATAAAAAGGCAATTATTTATGCTAAGTCCGTTAAAGAAATGGCGAGCAAATACAGAAAACAACTTACTCTTTGTCAAAAAAATTTAGACAAGAAAAAATATATTATTTTTTAAGTTGCTTATTTAATTCAATTTCAACGGCATCAATTCTTTGAGTATTTTTTCCTATTATAGAATATATTGTTGGAATAACATATAAAGTAAAAAAAGTTGAAAATAACATGCCCCCAAAAATAGTAATACCAACTGTTAATCTACTTGCAGCACCGGGACCAGAACCAATTATTAGAGGTAAAACACCAAATATAGTGGAAAGGCTAGTCATAAGTATTGGTCTTAACCTTATTGTAGCTGCTTCGATTATTGCTATTTCAAATTTTTTGCCGTCTTTTCTTAATTGATTTGCAAATTCAACAATTAATATTCCATTTTTCGCAGATAGTCCTATTAAGATAACTAATGCAATTTGACTATAAACATTTAATGAAGAGCCGACTACTAACAATCCTAAAAGACCACCAAGGACAGCCATGGGAACAGTCAGCATAATCGTAAAAGGGTGTCTCCAGCTTTCAAACTGTGCACACATAGCAAGGTATGCCGTGATGAGAGCTAAAGCAAAGATTATATATAGTTCATTATTAGTTTTTTTATATTCTTCACTTTCTCCCTTGTAAGCAATTTTTGCTTCAGGAATATTTTCATCTACAACACTAACTAAAAATTTTAACGCTTCATCTAAAGAATAATCACCAACTAATCTTGCTGATATTGTAACTGCTTTTTGTCTATTATATCTTGCAAGGAAAGGTGATTGACCCTCTTCATTGTAAGAAACCAAATTTGAAATCGATACAAGTTTACCATTATTTTTTGACCTAACAAATACTTTGCTTATACTATCTGGCTCTTGTCTATCTTTGATATCTCCTTGTAAAATAATTGAGTATTCTTTTCCGTCTTGTGTGAATGTTGTAACATTTTTTGAACCGAAAATTGTTTCAATCGTTTTGCCTATATCTTCAGTAGAAACTCCGAGGTCAGCAGCTTTTTTTTGATTGATTTGAACATTTAATTGAGGTTTGTTGAGATCAAAATCGTCTTGTATTGATGTAAGACCAGGGTTTTTTCTAGCTTTTTGTTTAACTATATTTTTCCATTCAATTAATTGATCATAAGTATTTCCAAGTATCACAAATTGTACTGGACTTTCAACACCACCCGTTCTTATTCCTTGAGGCATAATTGGAAAAGCTAAAACTCCTGGAACTTTTCCAATTTTTCCAAATGACTCTCTCATTATTTTAACACCATGACGATCCCTTTTTGACCATGGTTCTAAAAGCACTATGATGAAACCGCTATTTACTTGTTTGGAAGACTTACCGAATCCAGGTACTCTCATTATTAATTTTCTATACTCTCCTTTTCCTACCTCTGGTAGTAAAAGTTTTTCAATATCCTCTGCTTTAGATTTTGTAAAATTAAAACCAGAACCTTGTGGAGCTTTGATTATAACAAAAAAAGCTCCTCTATCTTCAGGGGCTATTAGTTCTTTTGGTGCGAAATTAAATAGAAAAGTTGTTAAAACTAATGTTCCCGCTAGAAAAGAAATAATTATTTTTTTCTTATTTATCCAGACGGTAAGTGATGTTTTATAAGAGTTGGTAATTTCTTTTAAAATTCTTTCAAACTTAAGCACTACGTTTGATTTTTTCATATTTTTTTTTAAAAATTTACTACCTAACATTGGGCTTAAAGACAACGCTACAAAACTGGAAATAATTACTGCAGAAGCAAGTGTAATAGCAGTCTGAGTAAATAAAACACCTGTTATTCCTTTAATAAAAACTAAAGGAATAAACACTGCTACTAAAACAACTGTTGTAGCAATAATTGCAAAAGAAACTTGCTTCGCTCCTTTGTAAGCGGCAACTAATGGAGCATCACCTAATTCAATTCTCCTAACAATATTTTCTAACATCACTATTGCATCATCAACAACAATACCAATAGCCAAAACTAGAGCCATTAAAGTAAAAAGATTTATCGAAAAGTCAAAAATATAAATTGATAAAAATGTTGAAATTAATGAAACAGGTAAAGCTATAATGGGTACAATTAGTGCTCTTATATTTCCTAAGAAAAGATAAATTATAATAGTGACCAAGATTAAAGCTATTACAAGAGTCTTATAGACTTCTTTAATTGCTGCTTTGATATAGTTACTTCTATCAAAAGACACTTCTAAGGTGGTTCCTGGAGGTAATGTTGGTTTAATCTCTTTAATTTTTTCTTTAATACCTCTGGCTACTGAAATTGTGTTTGCGTCTGATTGTTGATAAATACCAATTCCTACAACTTGTTTTCCATTGCCTTTAAAAAGTGTTCTTACAGAGGCAGCACCTACCTCTATCCTTGAAACGTCATCGAGAGTTATTATAGAACCGTCCCTTGCTCTTTTGAGAGGCAATTTCTTATAGTTATCTAATTTTTGATATGCCTTGTCTAATTTGATTGTTAAATCTATATCTCTAGACTCAATCCTGCCTGCGGGAAATTCAACATTTTCTTTTCTCAGAGCCTCCTCTACTTCTTGAGTGGTTAAATCTCTGGCTGCTAAAGATAATGGATCAAGCCATACTCTTAAAGATAGCTCTCTTTGTCCACCTAACCTTACTCGCCCTACACCAGAAACAGTAGAAAAAGTATCTGTCAAATATCTATCAGCGTAATCAGTCAGTTCTATATCAGACATTGTATCCGAATTGAATGATAGCCACATTGTTGTTCTCATTCCGGCACTTTGTTTAAAAATCTCAGGTTGTTCAGCATTATCTGGTAAATTATCAACCACTCTTGCTACAGAACTTCTAACATCATTTGTTACATCATCGAGGTCAAGTCCAGTTTCAAATGTAAGTGTTATTCTAGAACTTTCATCTTCACTGAAAGAGTCTATAGTTTCTAATCCTGGTGTCCCACCCACAAAGTCTTCAATTTTTTGAGTTATCTGAGTATCAATTATTTCAGCTGAAGCCCCCTTATAATCAGTCTGAATTGTAACAACAGGCGCCTGCACATCGGGCAGCTCATCAGTTGGAATTTCTTGAAAGGTTACTAAACCAAAAATTACTAAAACCAGACTCATTACTGAGGCAACAACAGGTCTTTTAATTGATAAATCTGTTAAAAACATTGTTTATTTTTTAATATTAGGATTTAAAATTTTAACTTTTGCCTTATCTCTAACTTTTGAAACTCCTTCACTAATAACTTGATCTTTTTCCAAAACTCCAGAAATCACAGAAACCTTTCCAAAGTTCCTCTTCCCTATTTTGATATTTCTCTTTTCTACTAAGTTGTCTTTTACAACATAAACAAATGCGGTATTACCTTGTATTATTACAGAACTTTCAGGCACTCCTATTTGTTCAATCTCATCATAAATTACTTTTACAGTCATCAATTGACCAGGTATAATTTTAAAATTAGAATTATTGACAATTATTCTTGCTAATATTGAACGAGTAGAAGGGTCAACTCTTGAACTAACAGAGTCTACTTTACCTTTAAAAATTTGATTAGAAGCAGAATTTGAAACTTCCACATTAAGACCATTTTTCAAAACTCCAACATAGTTTTCTGGAACTTTAATATCTATAATAATTTTTTTAAGATCATCTAATGTAATAATCAAACTATCTGTTCCAAGTACCCCTTGAGCAATTTCTCTTTTACCAAGCTTGCCCTCAAAGTCAGCAATTATATTTTCTTCATCTTTTAAAGCTACGATAATATCTCCTTTTTTTACAAATCTATTTTCAATAATAAAATTTCCTAAAATATTGTCTTTTTTTACCCTATAAGTTTTGGAATTTTGAGCCAGAGCAGTACCAAAAGTTTCAATACTTTTATAAAACAGAGATTTTTCAACAGTAGTAATTATTACTCCAGGAGCTGGTCTTACACTAAATTTTTTTTTAAAATGTAAGCCCACAAAATGTCTTGCTACAATAATTGCAAAAACTGCAATTAAAAAAATTATTAAAAATGTTTTTATTTTACTTGATGTTTTCATTTTTTTTTGAGGCCATATTCTGACCAAGAACCGTCATAGATAATAGGATTTTTACCACTTACAAGAGAATTTGCTAGACCTAAAATACAAGCAGTAACACCAGAACCACATGTAAATGCCATCTCATTGGTAAAATCGAGTTTTAAATGTTCAAATATTGATTTGATTTGGACTTTACTTTTAAATGTATAATCATTTGGATTTATTAATTTCATAAAAGGAATATTTTTTGACCCTTTAATGTTTCCACTTTTTAATTCTTTTCTTGGTTCAGGTTGAAGTCCCAGAAATCTTTCTTCGCTACGTGCATCAATTAATTCAAAACTCTTTATTTTTATATTTAAATCTATTTGGTCTTTATTTAATACCATTGACAGGTTCTCATTTGCAGTATAACTGCTTTTAAAATGTGATTTTATCTCTTTAGTCATCTTTTTATTCTCCTTACGCCATTTTCTTAAACCCCCATCTAAGACGGAAACTAAATTAGCATTATGACCAAAATATAAAAAATTATACCAAATACGGCATGAGCTTATTACATCGGAATTATCGTATACTATTATATGATCAGAATTTTTTATTCCCAAATTTGATATTGATTTTTCCCAAGATTTTTTGCTAGGCAACATATGTGGTATAGATGACCCTAAGTCTGAATTCTTATCTAAGTCAAAAAAGTGCGCTCCTTCAATGTGGTTATCTTTATATTCATTAAGCGCATTTCTATTTGTATTAGGCATATGCCAAGAACCATCTAAAATTTTAACATTCTTTAAATTTTTTTCTAACCACTCTGTAGATACCAAATGTTTCATCTTTTATTTTTTTCTATGTACCTTTGATGATAGTCTTCTGCTTTACAGTAGTTTTTTATTTTTGATATATTAGTTTCTATTCTTCCCGAAAATTTGTGTCTAAATTCTTCAATAGTTTTAGTAGCTAGTATTTTCTGATCTTCAGTTTCATAAAAAATTTCACTCCGATATTGACTTCCAATATCAGGATATTGCATGTCTTTTTGTGTGGGATCATGCATATTAAAAAAAAATTCTAATATTTTTTCAAAAGAAATTATTTTTTCGTCAAAAGTTAACCTTACAACTTCAGCATGTCCTGTATTCCCTGTGCAGACTTCTTTATAAGTAATTTCAGGTTTTTCACCTCCGGCATAACCTACTTCCGTTTCAATAATGCCTTCTTTTTTTTTAAAATTTTCCTCAGGTTTCCAAAAACAACCAAGAGCGAGTGTACATTTTTGCATAAGTTAACTAATATGTTTAGATTATATGAGGATATTAAATTGTTAACACAAAATCAAATAGGCGTATTGTACATGGTGGCGAGTGTAATTTGTTTCTCTATCATGGATATATGTGTCAAATGGCTTGATTATTACCCTGTTGGCCAGGTATTGTTTCTAAGATTTTTTATTGGTTTTATTCCAATTTTTTTCATTATTCCTAGAGATAAAATTTTTACGTTTTATAAGACCTCTCGCCCTGGGCTACATGCATTTAGAGCAATTACTGGAGCACTAGCAATCATTGCATTATTTTATGGCTTAAGAGAATTGCCTTTAGCGGATGTTGTATCATTAACTTTCGGAGGTCCTATATTTGTCACTGTTGCTTCAATTTTCTTTTTATCTGAAAAAGTAGGAGTCAAAAGATGGTCAGCTGTTTTTTTAGGATTCATTGGAATGCTACTCATAGTTCAACCAGCTTTTATAGAATTAAATTATTATTATATTGCTCCAATTATTTTTTGTATATTTTTTGCCTGCGTTGCAATTAGTGTAAGATCGTTATCTAAAACTGAAGCAAATTATACAATTGCTTTTTACTTCACATCTTTATGCACTGTAATAGGCCTATGTTCTGCCTTTTTCGTAGATTGGGTTCTGCCTACTAAAATTGATTTTTTAATTTTCGTTATTTTAGGGCTATGCGGAAGTATGGGAAATTTATTACTTACTCAAAGCTACAGATTAGCAGAGGCCTCACTAGTTACGCCAATAAAATATTTAAGTTTAGTTTTTGCAATTATTTTTGGCTTTTTAATTTGGAGTGAAGTTCCTAAAATTTTGACATTGTTTGGTGCAATATTAGTTATAGCGAGTTCACTAATAATTTTTATAAGAGAAACTCAATTAAAGAAAAAAATTGTTACACCAAGAACATGAGCAAACACCCAAAGTATTGGAATAAAGCCAAAAAAATTCTTTCCAAAAGAGACAAAGTGATGAAAAAACTAATTAATTATTACAAAGATGGTACGTTAGTAACTAGAAATGATATTTTTTTTTCACTTTGTAAAAGTATTGTCGGTCAACAAATTAGTGTTGTAGCTGCTAATTCAGTTTTTTCTAAATTCAAAAAAAAATGTAAAAATAAGATTAATGCCAAAACTGTAAATAAATTATCATTTAGTAGTTTAAAAAGTTGTGGTCTAAGCAAACAAAAAGTCAAAGGTATAAAGGATTTGGCTAAAAGGACTCTTGATAAAACCTTTGATCCAAATTTGATAAAAAAAATGACTGATGAAGAAGCCATTGAATATTTATCAGATCTAAGGCAAATAGGTAGATGGTCAGCAGAAATGATTTTGTTATTTACATTCAATCGTTCAAATATTTGGCCACTTCAAGACATAGGTCTACTTAGAGCTATTTCAAATAATTACAATAAAAAATATTTTCCTCCAAAAAGTTTTCTAAATAAACTTTATAAAAAGTTTACACCGTATTGTTCAGTGGCAACTTGGTATCTTTGGCGTTCAATAGACGATGAACCGATTCAGTATTGATACCCTTCAATAATAATCGCATTAAAATCAGCTTTACCAACTCTATAAGATTTTGCCTCCTGATATTCTCGAGAGTTGTAACAATCTTTAGCTATTTTAACGCTAGGAAATTCAACAATGACGTTTCTTTCAAATTCATGTTTTCCTTCAATAATAAAAAATTTTCCTCCCCTGGTTACATATTTTCCACCAAATTTTTCGATAGCTAATTTTGCCCTAGTTGCATAATCTTTAAATGCCTCAGTATTATCTATATTTACTCTGGCTACCCAATATCCTTTGTTCATTTACAATTCCTCCAAAAAGATTTAATAATTTCTATGGCTAAGAAACTAATCATAGATTGGAAAGAATATAATCTTATTGTAGAAAAGCTTGCAATACAAATTCATGAAAGCGGCTATAAGCCTACAATGTTGATAGGAATAATGAGAGGAGGAGCACCGATTATAGACGTTTTGAGCAGAGTATTTAAATTAAAATGTGCTTATCTTGCTGTAGAATCTTACTCTGGCAAAGGTGTAGAGGATCAGCAAGGGGAATTAGTATTTTCAAGAGAAATGAGTTCTACAGTTCAAAATATGGGTGGTCGACTTCTTCTTTGTGATGATCTTTCTGACACAGGAGTTACGTTAAAAAAAAGTATTAATTGGCTATATAGCTACCCTCCAATTAAAAACATTGAAAGTATCAAAACTGCAGTTCTGTGGAAGAAAAAAGACTCTACTTTTGAGCCAGATTATTGCGCACAAAGACTAGACTCAAACCCGTGGATAGTGCAACCATTTGAAAATTACGAAGAGGTTAGAATTAAAGATTTAATAAAAAAACACAAAAAGTAGATAAGGGCCAGTTTTCACTAGCCCCTAAATTTATCTTAAGCAACTGCAAAACTTCCTACACTCAAAATTGCAATAACCCATATAGCAGGTGAAGTTGAACTAAACTTACCTGTTAAAATTTTTATTAAAGCGTAAGAAATAAATGCTAAAGCAATACCATTACTAATACTATAAGTAAGAGGCATCGTGATCATTGCTAACACAGCAGGACCAGATTCTGCAATATCATCCCAATCTATATCAGTAATATTTCTTACAAAAAGAATGGCAACATACAATAAAGCAGCTCCATCTATTTCTTTTGGTAGGCTAGTTGCTAATGGTGAGAAAAATAAGCAAGCTAAAAATAAAACTCCAATTACTAAAGAAGTCATTCCCGTTCTACCACCTGCTTTTACACCAGCTCCTGATTCAACATAACTTGTTACTGTAGAAGTTCCCATTAATGCGCCAGCAACTGTTCCAACGCTATCAGACAACATTGCTTTGTTTATGTCTTTAACTTTTCCATTTTTGTCAACTTTACCAGCTACGTTTGCTACCGAAGTAAGAGTCCCTGCGGTATCGAAAAAATCAATAAACAACAGAGTAAATATTACTGTTGACATGCCTGCAGTGAAAGCAGCCGAAAGGTCAAAATCAAAAAGATAAGTCATTGGAGGTGGTGTGCTTACCACTCCATTAAATTTAGCCAATCCTGTAACCCAGGCGATAATACTAAATACAAGAATACCTATAATAATATTTCCTCTGACTTTCATTTTCTCTAAAACAATCATAACAACAAATGCAAGACAACCTAGTAGCACTAAAGGATTTTTAATATCACCAAGAGTTACAAGTGTAACAGGGTGATCGCCTACAACACCCATAATTTCTAGTCCTATAATTGCAAGAAATAAGCCAATACCTCCACCAATTCCAAGCTTCAAACTTTTTGGAATAGAATTTATGATCCATGCTCTTAATGGAGTTAAAGAAATTATTAAAAATAATACTCCTGCTACTAAACATGCACCTAATGCTGCCTGAGGTGTGTAGCCCATACCTGCTACAACTCCAAACGCTACAAAAGCGTTTATGCCCATTCCGGGCGCTAAACCAATAGGCCAAGTTTTTCCATAAAATGCCATTATAAAACACGCTAGGGCCGTTGCTACTATTGTTGCTGTAAATACTGCACCAAAATCAAAAAAACCTTTTTCTGTTCCAGCAAATTCACCAGAAAGAATAAAGGGATTTAAAAACATAATG
>MDTB01100746.1_pt1 | contig 21810 bp, 25 predicted proteins | sample 811161 | NCBI WGS metagenome assembly MDTB01 (sample SAMN05326650, study PRJNA326480) | marine metagenome | isolation source: seawater | place: Mediterranean Sea | collected 2009 | reverse complement strand
TTTATAACCAGCAAGGTTAGCTTGTGATGATAAAATATCCATTGATTGTGCTCTTGTAATTCTTGGCAGTAACTCTAATGAAAAACAATTTATTTTTTTTGACTTTAAATTATCTAATTTTTCTTTATTCAAAAAAGCATTTAATGAACCGATTAAAGTTTGGTTTTCTTTTAATAACGATAACTTTTCCTTTTCAGGTAATCCTAATTGAATAACAATTTCAGCATTTTTAATTATTTCATCTTCATTATCTAAAAAATTAACACCTAAACTTTTATAGTCATCATCACCAAAACCTAAGTGGGTTCCATAATTATTTTGTAAAGTTAAATTAAATCCTAAACTAATATATTTTTTTGCAATTTCAGGAGTTATAGCTATTCGTTTCTCGATATTATGGTTTTCAGAAATTGAAGCTAAATTCATAAAAATTTAAATTTTAATTTTATAAAAGAAATATTGCCATTAAAACTAAAACTGTAATTACAGCTACTGTTCCCCATAAAACTAATTTAGTAAAATTATTCCAAGTATTTTTATGGTTTTCATTATCCATAAAATTATTTTTGTCTTGCTTTGAATTTGGGATTTGTTTTATTAATAACGTAAACTCTACCTCTTCTCCTAACTAATTTTGAATTAAGATCACGTTTTTTTATAGATTTTAAGGAACTTTTAATTTTCATAGTTTTTTTAATATGCCGGCAACGACCTACTCTTCCATGCCTTAAGACAAAGTACCATTGGCGCTGAAAGGCTTGACTTCCGAGTTCGAAATGGGATCGGGTATAACACTTTCGCAATAGTCACCGGCGAGGTTTTTATATATTAAAAAATTATTTTGTAAAGATTGAATAAATACAAAAAGGTAGGCCTATATTGAATTTTTTGAGTTATTTAGATATTAAATTTTTTATATATTCTTGTATTTTAGTTTTTCCATAAAACCTATGAATTTTATTAGACAGACTAAGTTTGGTTAATGCTGATGCATATCTCTCCCCTTTTCGACTTGGCAAGTATTTAATATTATGATTAAACATTTTTGCAATATCAATAATTCTAAACTCCTCTCTATTAGTTATAGAATAATGTCTATTAAGATTACGTTTCCAGGCAAAAAAACAAATGTCAATAGTATCTTTTATATAAGTAAAACGTCTTTTTTGAGAACCAGGTTTTACTACAGGCAAAGGTTCATTATTTAAATATTTTTCCTCAAATATCCCAATTACAGTTGCCATATCTCCTCTAGATATTTGCCTAGGGCCATAAACGTTATAAAAATATATTATTTCAAATTTAAAATTATACCAGTTTTTTAAGTTTTCTAACATTTCTAAATTCTTTGATTTAGTAAATGCATACGGGGATAGATTTTTATCATTTCCATTATTTCCTAAGCTTGCTGATGTTGCAGAATAAACTAACCTAATTTTATTTTTCATACAAAAACTAAAAACCTCATTTGATCCAACTAAATTTGACAAAATACATTCATTTAAATTTAAAAAACTTTGATAAATTCTAGAAAATTCACCAAAATGAAAAATAGAATTAATGTTGGTCTTAAATCTTTTAAGTTTAATTGAAATTTCCTTAGTGTGACCTCTAATATATTTTATTCTTTTATTTTTAATATGATTTTTCTTTGTACCAGTAGAATAATTGTCATAACTAATAATATTATATTTCGTCTTTTTAATTAAATGTTCAATTAAATTAGAACCAACAAATCCTGCCCCACCAGTAACAACTATAAATTTTTTCATTTTATCAATAAAGTTATACAATATATAAATTAATTTTATTAAAATGTTTAATATTTTTTTAAGCTCAATTGTAAGTACAATAATATTATTAGGTTATGGAAACTTATTTAATAAGATCTTTTTCAAAAAAGATGTAAACAAAAGTAATATATCCTATGTAGGTTTATTGGGTTTTATTTTTATTGGTTTCATAGCAGTTTTCATAAATTTTTTTTTTCCAATTAATTTATTTGTTGGTAATACCTCATTAATTTTTTCATTTATATTATTTATTATTTATTATTTAAATTTTAAAAAGAAAATTAAACTTTTTTCGTCAATAATATTTATTTCAATAACTACTTCTTTATTAATTATTTTATCTAATGTTAATCGTCCTGATGCTGGATTGTATCATTTGCCATACATAAGTTTTTTACAAGAAAGCAAAATAGCCCTAGGCATAACAAATATACATTACAGATTTGGATATATATCAATATTTCAATACATATCATCAATGTATAATAACTCTTTTTTCATGAAGGAAGCTATTACTATTCCATTAGCTTCATTATTTTCTTTTTTTATTGGTTATTTGATTAGTGAAATCAAAAAAAATCTTAATGATAATAAGGAATTTAATAAAATTATTTTTTTTTTTATTTTTATTTTCTCTTTATATACATTTAATAGGTATAGTAATTACGGAAATGATGCACCTGCCAGTATTTATTTCTTTATATTGATAATTTCACTTTTAAAAATAACTAATTTTAATGCAATTAATTCAAAAACATACTTCGAAATTTTAATTTTAATTATATTTTTAACTTCACTAAAAACTACCATGGCAATTACATTTATTTTGCCTTTAATTTTATTTTTTGTAAATAAAAAATAAAATCGAGATAATAAGAAATAAAAATATATTAATTTGTTCGGTACTATTTTTTTTGTGGCTTGTAAAAAATTTATTTGTAAGTGGTTGTTTTATTTTTCCTTTAAAAATAACTTGCATAGAAAAATTGGATTATTATGACAAACAAACAACTTTAATTGCTTCTCAAGAAGCAGAGGCTTGGTCAAAGGGTTATCCTGATGATAAACGAAATATAAATTACAAAGATTATATATCTAATTTCGAGTGGACTAAAACATGGCTAGATAATCATTTTAAAAAAATCTTAGAAAAAATTTTACCATTAATAATATTAATTTTGCTATTTTTTTGGAAAAATATTTTTAAGATAAACTTTTTAAAAAGAGATAAAAAAATTTTCTATATAATAATTTTTTTAATTTACTGTTGTACAATATGGTTTTTAAAGTTTCCAGTTTATAGGTTTGGTCTTGCCTTTATATCTTCATTTATGATTATAAGTTTAGTTTTTTTATTCCAAGATGACTCAAAAAAATATAATAAAAGATTTTATCAAACGTTTATTTTTATAGGATTAATTTTATTTTACTCGAAAAATTTAGATAGAATTTTTAAAAAACATGGTAATTATTATGAAAACTATCCTTGGCCTAAAATTTATTCATTTAAAAATAACGATAAAAATATAAAAAAATCTTTTTTAAAAATTCATGATAAAAGAGGTAATTTTCTTTATCATTTTAGTGGTAACGAAGATTGTATGTTCAGTGCATCTCCATGCTCTCCATTTATAATTGAAAATTTAAAATTAGAAAAATTTAGTAGTTATAAAAAATATATGCTTGAAAAAAATTAATTAAAAAATCTATATTTAAAAATACAAAAAACAGCTATGAATGCGTCTTTAAGAGTAATTTTTTTACCTTCCTCATAAGATCGGCCACGATAAGAAATAGGGACTTCATAAAAAATATATTTTTTTTTTGCTAATTTTACAGTGATCTCTGGTTCTATTCCAAATGAGTTTTCTTTTATCTGAATTGATTGTATAACAGATTTTTTAAACGCTTTATAACCAGTTTCCATATCTGTCATATTTAAATTTGTAACAATGTTGGTAAAAAAAGTTAATAGTTTGTTAGCTATAAAATGCCAAAAAAAATGTAGTCTAACATAATCTCCTCCTAAGAACCTAGAGCCATAAACTATATCTGCATCAGTTTCAAAAAACGGTTTTAAAATTTTAGGATAATCTTTAGGGTCATACTCTAAGTCTGCGTCCTGAATTAAAATTATATCTCCAGTTGCTTCTTTAATTCCACATCTTATAGCTCCACCTTTACCTAAATTTTTTTTTAAATCGAAAAGCTTAATTTCATTATAAATTAATGACATTTTTTTAATTATCTCATAAGAATTATCAACCGAACAATCATCGATTACTATAATTTCTTTTTCACATAGCTTGAATTTTATGACTTTATTTAGAATTTCTTCAATAGTGCCCTCTTCATTGTAACAGGGAATAATTATTGATAATTTCATCTATTTAATCTTATATCCTGGTCATCTAAAATTTTTTTTAAACCATGTTTTATTGAAATTTTTGGTTCCCAACCATATTTTTTTGCAATTGAAGTGTCTAATAATTTTCTAAATGTACCTGTTGGTTTTGTTTTATCTAAAATTATTTTACAATCGAAATTAATCTCTTTTAAAATTAACTTTGCATAATTTAAAATTGTCATATCAAAGTTTGAGCCAATATTTATTATTTTTTCTTTTGTTTTTTTTTTCAAAAAAAAAATACATGCATCTGCTAAATCGTCAGCATGCATAAGTTCTCTTCTAGCTCTTCCATTGCCCCATAAAGTAATAAATTTTTTATTTTTTTTTTTTGCTGTTATTGACTTTAAAATTAAAGCAGGGAAAAAATGAGATTTTTGTTTATTATAATTGTCATTTTGACCATAGATATTACATGGTATTAAACATTTGTAATTGGTTCCATACTGATAATTGTAACTTTCGCATAATTTTATTCCAGCAATTTTTGCAATAGCATAAGGTTCATTTGTTTTCTCTAAATAACCAGACAACAAATACTTCTCCTTAATAGGTATTTTTACTTTTTTTGGATAAATGCTGCTTGAACCCAAAAAGATTAAAGATTTAACATTATTTTTATAACAAGCGTTAATAATATTATTTTGTATGGCTAGATTATCATAAATAAATTCTGCTCTGTACTTATTGTTTGCAGCAATACCACCTACTGTTCCAGCAGCATTTATAACAGCTTTAATATTTTTTCTTTTAAAATAATTTAATACTTTATATTGATCTCTTAAATCTAGTTTTTTTTTATCTATCGTTACAATATTTCTGTAACCAGATGATATTAATTTTTTTACTATAGAAGATCCAATTAAACCTTTGTGACCTGTAACAAAGATTTTCTCATTTTTTGAAAACATTTAAATTCTAGATGACTTTAATTTTTTAATTTCAGATTTTATCATGTCTTTTACGAGGGATTTAATATTGTGTTTAGGTTTCCAATTTAATTCTTTTCTAGCTTTTTTTGAATTTCCTAACAAAGATTCCACTTCGGTAGGTCTAAAATATTTTTTATCTATCAAAACAATATTTTTTTTATTCCAAAATCCTTTCTCTTTAATACCAGTTCCTTTCCAAACAATTTTTATGCCTAACTCTTTACATACTAAATTAACAAAATATTTGACAGAATATTGCCTACCAGAAGAAATAACATAGTCTTGGGGTTTATTTTTTTGTAGAATTTTCCACATCGCTAATACATAATCTTCTGCATGTCCCCAATCTCTTTTTGAATATAAATTCCCTAGATAAAGTTTTTCGGAACTACCAAGAATTATTTTACAAAGAGCAACTACGATTTTTCTAGTAACAAATGTTTCTCCTCTTAATGGGCTTTCGTGATTAAATAAAATTCCATTGCAAGCAAATATATTATATGCCTCCCTATAATTTATAGTAATCCAGTGAGAGTAAAGTTTTGCCGCTGCGTAAGGACTTCTTGGATAAAAATTAGTTTTTTCATTTTGTGGTGGTTTTGATGCTCCAAACATTTCAGAAGTACCTGCTTGGTAATATTTAATTTTTTTTTCCAATTTTAAGTTACGTATTGAATCTAATATTCTCAAAGTTCCTAAAGCAGTAACATTACTTGTATATTCTGGGACATCAAATGAAACTCCAACATGTGATTGAGCTCCTAAATTATAAATTTCATCTGGCCTAACTTTTTCAATTATTTTTAAAACTGATAACGAGTCAGTTAAATCTCCATAATGTAAAAAAAAATTAGTTTTTTGATGAGGATCTAAATATATATCATCAATCCTTTCAGTATTTAAGGATGAACTTCTTCTTTTGACACCGTGCACTATATATTTTTTTTTTAATAATAATTTTGATAGATATGCTCCATCTTGACCTGTTATTCCAAATATCAATGCAATTTTTTTCATCTAAATAATTATTATTTTTAAATTATTAATAACATATTTATTAAAAGTTCCTCATATAATATTTAACATCAAAGTAATTATAAATTATCTTTCTTGTCTGGTATAAAATATAAAAAATCCAAGTAAATAAAAAAACATTGATGCGTTAAAAGTTGAGAAGAAAGACCCTGAAGGTTTTAAAGGAAATAAAATAGCAAGTAACAAACTTCCTAAACTAAGTGCAATAAATTTATTTTGATCTTCGGAAACTCTTACTATTTTTAATATTCTCAATATTATTAATATTATAAGTCCAAAATATAATAAAAAACCTAATATTCCATTTTCACTTAAAAATTCCATCATGTAGTTATGTGGATGTGATGAACAAGCTCTGTAACCTTTATAATCAATTTTATTTTCAACTAATTTTTTATCTATCTTTGTTTCATGACATTTTACTCTAAAACTTTTATAACCATGTCCCAATACAGGCTTTTCTAAAAATAATTCAAAAGCTGCTTGGTAATGATAAAACCAGGGTGTATTTTTAATTTTTATTTTAAAACTTGTTTCATTTGGTAATGCAGTTATATGATTCATAAAGTTCAAATATCTTATTTTAACTGAATAAGAATTTTGGAAAACTACTAAAAATAATAATAAAAACATTGAAGCTGGCAAAATTAATTTTAGTATTTTTTTATTTAAAAGATATGACAGGAATATAGTTGTAATAAAAATCAAAAATGCATTTCTTTCTCCAGTTAAAAAAATAATGATAAATAAAAACATAATCAAAATATTAGAAAAAGATTCATAAAATTTTTTACTTTTATAGATATTATTTTTTAACAATAAAAAAATTAATAAACCAATTTGTGCTAAATAAGTGCCTCCTATGAGTTCAGTTCCAAAAACTCCTGAAAACCTTACACAATTTTCATTTTTAGTACACATACCTGGTAAAAAACCAAAAATATTTTTGTTAAAGTTAAACTGATATAGGATATCGAAACTAATAAAAGTTATTAATATAGAATTTAAATAAATAAAAAATTTGAAACTTTTATCTGAAATTTTTGATAAAGTAAAAAAAACTGCAAAGGTTAAAAAAACATACTTTAAATTAACAAATGATTTAATTAATGTTTCAAAATCTTGAGTTTTAAATATAGAGTTAATAAAAACAATTAAAAAAAAAAATAACGAATATATTAATAAAAAATCTTTAAAAAATAAGTAGTTTTTCTTTTTTAAAAAATAATAAATTGAAATTCCGCTTATTAAAATCAATACAAAATTAATAGTAAAACTTCTAAGTACAAGAACACAAGGAAAAATTAGAACCAAAAAAAATAAAACTTGCTCAAATTTTTTAAAATTTAAATAATTCATTAATCTTATATACTAAAGTGCTTAATTATAAATATACTTTTAAATTGCATTAACAAAATTTAATTTTTAAATTAGATTACTTATATCAATGTTTAAATTAATTCATACATCATAGTTTTTAATCATTTAGTTTAATGATAATAAATTTAATCTTATTAATATTTTTTTTCTTATTTCATTTTTATATAGATAAAAATAAAAAGAAAATATTTAGAAATTATTTTTTAGACATCCCTAACTCAGAAAGAAAAATTCATAATAAGCCAACTTATCAAATTGGTGGTCATTATATTTTCATTTTTTATTTAATCATTGGAATAATTTCATTAAATTATAGTCTAAATGAAAAAATTATTTATTTTTCAATAATATCTTGCATATTTATAATTGGTATTTTAGACGACTTGATTGATCTAAAGCCAGTTATAAAACTTTCGTTCGTCTTAGGATTTTATTTACTATTAACTTATTTTGATAATGAATATTTGCTGGATAAAATTTACTTTGAAACTTTTAATAAAAATTTTAATTTTGGTGTTTATAGTTATTTTATATCTTCTTTATGTGTGTTGCTTCTAATAAATGCTATCAACCTAGTTGATGGTATTAATGGTCTAGCAATGATGATATTCTTAATTTTTGGTTTTTTTTTAAATTATTTTTTAAATCTAAATTTAAATTTATCTATTTTAATTTTTTATATATTTATTTTTTTTAACATATACAAAGGAAAATATTTTTTAGGTAATTCAGGATCACTTTTAATTGGAGCGATAATTGGACTTTCAACAATTAAAAACTATAACGTTAATTATTTAGATCAAAATTCAGCTGAAGATATTTTTATTCTCTTTTTAATTCCTGGAATAGATATGTTTAGATTATTTATTGAAAGAATAATTAAGAAAAGAAATCCTTTTAAAGCAGATAAAAATCATTTACATCACATTTTGTTAAAAAAATTTTCTGTTAGACAAATTCTAATATTTTATTTTGTTGCCATAAGTATTAGTTCATTCTTGGCGTTTAAGGATTATGTTTTGGAAATATATATAATTAATTCAATAATAATTGGATATTTATTTATTTTTTATTTTTTTAGAAAAAATTCAGAATAATTTAAGAAAATGAAAAATTTGAAAATAATTTTTGATAATATAATTTTTTCACTTCAAAATGCAGGTGGAATATCTAACTATTGGACACAATTAATTAAACAAATCTCAAAAAACAAAATTTTTTTTTTTGAAAATAATAACAATAATATTTTTCGTAAAAAAATAAATATAAATACATATAAAGAATCAAAATTTCCTATTCAAATTTTAAGATATTTACCATTCCAAAAAAAATTACCTTCAAAAAGTATTTTTCATAGCAGTTATCTAAGAACCACTTTTCAAAAAGATATTGTTAAAGTTGTTACAATTTTTGATTTTACATATGAATACTACGAAATCGGTATAAGGCGCCTTATTCATTCCTGGCAAAAAAAAATTTCAATAAATAATGCTGATGGAATAATATGCATATCAAATAACACAAAAAAAGATCTGTTAAAATTTTACCCAAAACTTAACAAAAATAAAATTATCACAATTTATCTTGGAGTAGAAAAATCTTTCTTTCAAATAAGGAATTTAAAAAAAACTATAAAAGGAACTGAATTTCAAAAAATTAGTAAAAAAAAAATTATTTTGTATGTAGGTGATAGAAAAAAATCTTATAAAAATTTTTATCTATCTATAGAAGTTGTATCTTCATTAAAGGATTTTACTCTTGTTGCAGTTGGGGGTAATAAAATTACAAAAGAAGAGCAGAAATTAATAAATAAAAAAATATATGGAAGATTTCAGCATTTTCACAATGTTAATAATGAAAAGCTAAATAAATTGTATAATCTTGCTTTTTGTTTGCTTTATCCTTCTTTATATGAGGGTTTTGGATTACCTGTAATAGAAGCTATGAGAGCAGGTTGTCCAGTAGTAAGTACAAATAAATCTTCAATAAAAGAGATTTCTAATAATTCAGCTTTACTGGTAAATAAAATAAATAAAAAAAACTTTATTGATGCAATAAAATTAATTAACAAAAAAAATATAAGAAATAGTTTAATCAAAAAAGGATTGAAAAATTCAAAAAAATTTAAATGGAAAAAATGTGCTGATCAAACACTAAAATTTTACAAAAAAATATACTTTATGAAATTTAAGAAAAAAGAAACATTTCATAAGAATATCATTAATTAAGTTTGATAATATATAAATTTTCAATAATTTATTTCAGAATACTTTCTTTAAACTCTTTTAACTTAATTAAAATAATTAATAAGTAATTTTTATTGAAGTAAAACTTATTAATTTTTGATAAAAGAATTTTGTCTAAAATAGGTTCTATTTTTTGAAGTTCGTTATTTATAGTTTTTCTTATAATTCTAGATTTTTTAAAATAATTTATTTTTGTATTATTGCTTTTGATATCAAAACCTTTATTTATGACTAAAGTTTTGAATGGAGTAATAGTTAACCCATTGTTTTTAAAGATGCAATAATACCAATATACCGCCCAGGTGTTAATCTTTCCCTTATAATTTAATAATAAACTTAGATAACTACCAGTATTAAGATAATCAAATTTTTTTTTTGAATTATTTTTTACATCATAATAAATTAATTTTTTTTTTATTTTCTTTAATTTATTCCATCTGTCAGACCAAGTTGCCCAGCCCCAACAACTCATATGGGTAGAAAAGAAAATTTTTTGATTGAAATTTAAATTCTCAAAAATCCAACAATTAATATGCCAAATTTTTTTTTCATTATTATATAACGTTAAAGCCTTATTACAAAAAAAAAGGAGTTCATCAGATACAATTAAATCATCCTCTAAGACAATAAATTTTTTTTCTTTTTTTGAAACATAATTAATACCCTCAATAATTGAGTTTGCACTACCAAAATTTTTTTTTCTATAAAAAATTTTTTTAGAACTAAAATAATTAATTTTATTTAAATAATTAAAAATTTTTTCCGTTTTTATTTTATTTTTTCTATCTTTTGGACCGTCAATAAAAAAATAAACTTTAGAAAATTTGCATTCAGGATTTTTTTTTAAAGAAATTAATAATTTTTTTAAATGATCTAATCTATTATATGTAAAAATTATTATTGGTGCATACATTTGATTACTCTATTATTTGAATATTTTGATGAGATGGATGATTAGGATGGTCAATTTTTGCTAGGGAATATTGATCCCATTTTTCTCTATCTGCTAAAGCATTTTTTGAAAAAGTAAGCTCAACCGCAACTTCACCCTCTCTTGAAAAAGTATTAATATGTGTGTGTACTAATTTCAATTTAAACTTTGAAATAAAATTTTTTATTTTTTCATAATTTTCATCTAAATCATGAAATTCTATAACTAGACAATTTATTTTATTTTGATTTTCTAAGATAAATTCCAAATTCAAATATTCATCCCCTTCAATATCTACCTTTAATATAATATTCTGACTTTTAAGAAGATTTGTAAGAAGTTTTTTATTAAATTTTTTTTTAAAAAAAATTGATTTTGATTTTAAATTTTGTAATTCTTTAAATTTTATTATATAATTAGATATCTTTTTAAAGTTACATTTTAAAATTGATTTAATTAAATATTGTAAAATCAAAAAATATGATGTCTCAGGATCAAATAAGATAATTTTTTTTAAATCATATTTTTCATAAATTTCTTTTTCAAAATCCCAATTTTCATGTATACCTAGTGAAATTAATGTATCACTTTTTGTAAGGTCAATTTCATTCAATAAATAACCTCCATCAAATTTACTTCCAAATCTGACGAGATCTGTTTTATTTTTTGGTACTAAAAACTTGGCTAGTGTAATTTTATCCATTTGGAATATTAATTAAATATACTTATTAAATATTTAAAAAAAGTAAATTATGAAAAATTAATAGATTGTTATTTTTGAGATATTTTTTCATAAATTAACACAATTTATATATTTTTTTATTATTCTTAAATTGAGATTATTTAATACAAATAATGTAAGTTATAGTAATTATCTCAAATTAAATAATGTTTAAGAAAATTTTTTAAATAAATCAATTAATGAAAAAACTAATTATAAAATTAACAAAAATTTTAAAGATTTATAGTTTTTTAAAAAATGCTAACTTAATTTTACAATCAAAGCTAGGCTTGGGTCATGGTCATAATCTTTTTTTATTTTTAATCAAAAAAAGAAATAATAAAAATTTTAAAAATTTTTTAGAAATAGGTAGCACTAGAGAGAAAATATATGGACAAGGTTCAACTGGTATAATTGCTGATTACTGCGAAAAAAAAAAAATTAATTTTATTTCTGTTGATGCAGATATTAATAATACTGAAAAATTAAAAAAAGAGCTTTTCAATAATAAATTTACTAAATTAATCTGTGATAAAGGTGAAAACTTTTTAAAAAATACAAATATTAAATTCGATTGTATTTATTTAGATGCTTTTGATATTGAAAAACCAATAATTAGCAAATTAAGAGATGAGTTTTATATTAAGAATTATTCATCTTCTATAACAAATGATATGTCAGCAAACATACATTTAGAAATAACAAAAAATTTGAACAATAAGATTAATGATAATGCAATTATTGTTTTTGATGATACCTTTATAAATAAAAATTTATTTTTAGGTAAAGGTAAAAAAGCAATTCCGTTCTTGATAAATAAAGGTTTTAAGGTTATTTCTAGCAATTCAAATAGTGTTGCTTTGGAAAGATAAGATCAGAATATATATATGTAATTTTGAAAAAAAAATTTATACAAAAATTATAAATTCAATTCTTGAAAAATTTTTTTAGTACAGTGTTCAATTTCAAATTTCTTAAATTTGGGATTTAGTTTTGTTTTCCTTTTTAAAATTTTCCTAATTAAAAAATTCAATTCTTTTGAATTTTTATAATAAAAAGTAAAATCCCTAAACTCTTTTATAGGATCAGCAAATGATGGGGCAATCAAAGGTTTGGTCAAATACATTGCATCACCAAATGAACCAGTCCCTTTATAACTTCCATAGAGTTTTTCCTTTCTATTTAGTGAAATCAAAATATCACATTTTTTTCCTAAATTTAAAAAGTCATTTTCATTTAATGTTTTTTTTTTAAATACAACATTAAAATTGTTTAAATTATTAATCACAACATTTGATAATTTTTTATCAAACTTTCCTAGGAAAACTAATTTAATTTTTGTTTTAAAATTGAATAAACTTTCGTAAAGTAAATCATAATTTTTTCTTAATGGATCAATGCCACCTAATATTCCAATAACTAAAATTTGATTATATTTTTTTTTAAATATTAATTTTTTATCAAAATATCTTGTATAAATTGTTGATACTTTTAAATTTTTTTTTTTAAATTTTTTTTTAAATAGATTAGTTAAATTTTCATTTTCACATGCAAAATAGTTTATATATCTAAATATTTGATATCTAAGATTAACAAATAATTTAATCAAAAAATTTTTATGAATTTCTGGAAATATCCTGTGTAAACCTCTAACATAACAAATAATTTTTTTTTTATAAAAAACTATTAAAAGCAAAAAAATCAGTAATTGTTGTATGTAAATTATAAAATTTTTAAAATTATTAGGGTAATCAGGGTATTCAGGAGAGCTACATAAATAAATATAGTCATATTTTTTACCAATTAATATTACCCTTATGTACATAAAATATCTTAGACTAGATGTAATCACATTATTCTTTAACCTCGATATGTGTCTAAACTTTTTAGGTAATATAACATCGCAATCAAATTTTTTTGAAAAGATCTTGTAAAGATCATCTACTTGCCAAAAATGCATTAGATTTTCAACAATAAGAATTTTTTTTTTAATTTTCAATTTTTTGAATCTCTTTTTGATATAATTATTTTTTTTTCATTGAGTTTTAAATTTATTTTGGGATTACTCCACTTGTATGTAAATTGTTTGTTTATTCCTCGGTAGTATTCTGACTGCTTGTAATGATATACTGCTGATTTACTTAATACTAAAAAACTATTTCCAAATCCAGGTGGTATTAAAATTTGAAAATAGTTTTCTCCAGAGAGAACAAATTTTTCCCACTTTCCAAAATTTTTACTATTTTTTCTGCAATCAACAATATAAGCTTCACATTTTCCATAAACACATGAAATTAATTTCCACGTTTTGTAATCACCATGAATTCCTTTGAATACATTTTTTTTATTTATTGAAAAATCATCTTCTACGAATTTTATTTTTTCCAATTCTTTATAATATTTTTTAAAGTTATAGGTTTCTAAATAAATTCCTCTACTATCCTTAAATTTAGTATTCGGATATATAATTTTTAATTTTAATTTTTTAGAAATTTTTATTTTAAACATAATCAATAATTATCAATATAATTCACTTTTTTATTAATATATCTTTTTTTAATAAATTGATTAATAAATGGCATTAACTCTATATGATTTCTATATTTTTTTTTTATTAAACTACTAAAAAAAGCATTAATTTTAATTTGTCTATTACAAAAATAGAATGAACTAAAGAGAATTGTTGAATATGCTGAATAGATTTCTTTAACTTTAAAAAATTCTAAAATTATTTCTGCTGGTATCATTTTAAATTTTTCACTCAAAAAATAATAATTAATTTTTTCTTTTTTAAAAAATTTTTTTAAGTAAATATAATATTTATTTTTTTTGTTAGAATGGGTTGATTTTAACTTTATAATAAAGATGTAATTTCTATTGTATTTGGCTTTTATAGATACTATTTTCAAAAATTCTTTGTAAGCTCTCAATTCATAAGCATGAGGAAGTTGCAAGTAAATAAATTCTCCCTTCTTTTCTTTAATTTTAGTAAGTTCTTTTCTGTAAAAATTAAATATTTCATTAAATCCCTTTCTAAAATCAATGTTTGAAGGTTCAATAGTATAATTATTATTACTGAGTGATTTAACATTAAATAATTTAAAACATGTTCCAAAATAAAAACTTTTACTTGGAATATATATACCTTTTATTTTAAAAATTAATGAAGTGACAAACATTTTTAAACGGTACTTGTAATCATAATTGTATTTATAATCCTCATATACAAATGATAAAAAATTTCCTGATCCATGCTCTAGAAAATATAAATTTACATTTTTGAACTTTTTACAAAAGTTACTAAAATAGAATATATTTGATGAATAATAAATATTGATCTTTTGATAATTATCAAAATTAATTCTGCTAAGTTCAGAATATTTAGTATTTAAAATTGAATTTGAAATTTCATTCAAATTTAGAAGATAATTAATACCAAAAAAAATTTTGTTTTTATTTTTTTTTGAAACGTTGTTGTTTTTATAAGAATAATTTTTATAAATATATATAATTTTAAATCTTCTTTTTTTTAAAAAAAAAATTAAATTTTTGGGTATTTTTTCAAAATTGTAATTATTTATTACAACGAAATTTTCTTCGTTATTAATTTTTTTTTTAGATAAAATTAAAAATAAAGAGTAAATTGTTCTAGGAATATATAAATTACAAATTTTTTTTTTTTTATTTTTGCTAATCATTTTGTCTAAAAATATAGAAATTTAATGATATTTATTAATTACTTTATAGATTGCTTAAAAACTATTAAATTTTAAAAATCTTCAAGATCTTCACATATATAATGTAAAATAGCTATATGTGCCTCTTGAATATGAGAGGTTCGATTTGAATTAATAATTAAAGCAATATCAGATAATCTTTTTAGATCACCTCCATTATTTCCTAATAAAGATATAATTTTAATTCCCATTTCTCTTGCTTTGTTTGATGCATGGATTAAATTTGTTGATTGATTTTTTTTTTTATTTCCTCCACTAGTAGAAAGCAATACAAGTAAATCACCCTTTTTTCCGATAGATGATATTTGTCTTTCATGCACTGTTGAAAAATCAAAATCATTAGACCAAGCTGTAATTATTGCAGAATTAGTAGATAAAGAAATTGCTGGAATAGATTTTCTTTTTTTATTTTTATATGTACATACGAGTTCACCAGCAAAGTGATCTGCATCTGAACTTGAACCACCATTTCCAGCTATTAAAATTTTATTGTTTCTTTTGATGCAATTTTTTATACATTTAATTATTTTATCAATATCCTTTTTATGATCAGCAAGGCTTTTTATTAAATTTCCACTTATTTCAAAATAATTTTTAATAAAATTTTTTTTCATATTTTTAAATAAAGTTATATTATATTTAAATTTTTAAATATTAAATATTTTATTAAAAATTTTAAAACTTAATACTTAAAAAAGTCTTTTTAAAGCTGAAGATTTGTACATTTAAAATAATCTATGCTAAGCATGTTTTAACACTTAAATTGTAAATTATGAAAAGCTTAAATACAAAATCAATTATTTTAGAGAAAATTAATTCCAAACATATAGAGCAAGGATGGCTTAAGTGGTTAAATGAAGAAAAAAATATTAATAAATTGAATAATCAAATTAATAAATTTACAAAAAAAAATCTTTTAAAATACTTAAAGGATCTAAAAAAAAATAATGATCTTATGTTTGCGGTTATAGATCATGAAACAAAAGAATATATAGGCAATATAAAATTAAATCATATAGACCATATTCACAAAACATGTGGATATGGTCGTTTACTTGGTTCTAAAAAATACAAAGGGAAAAAATACGGTCTATTAATGCTATATAAAATTTGTGAATATGCTTTTGAAAAATTAAAAATGAATAAAATTTTCACACCAGTTTTTAGTGATAATTACTATTCCCTAAGAAGTAATATTGAATTTGGAATGAGAGTATCTGGTTATTTCAAAGAACATTTTAAGAAAAAAAATAAATTTAAAGATGTGTATTATTTTGAGTTAACCAAAAAAGATTTTAAAAAAATAAAAAATAAATTTAAATAAACGATATAGGATTTAATTGTCTACTTAAAAATAAAAAATTAAAAAAAAATTATCATTTGTAATGAAGAAAAAATATAACCATATAGCAATTATTCCTGCTCGCAAAAATAGTAAAGGTCTAAAATTTAAAAATCGATTATTATTTAAATATACAAAAAAATTTGTTCAAAAAATTAATTGGTTTAATAGTGTTATTTTTGCATCAGACGATAAATATTTTGAATCTAGATGCAAAAGAATAAATTTTAGTTTTTATAAAAGAGAAAAAAGAAATTCTCTTGATAATTCATCGATTAAATCAGTTATGAAAGAAATAATAAAAAAGTTTAAAATAAACGGTGATACTATTATTTGGCTTTTATACCTAACAATACCTGACAAAAAAATATCTGATTTCAATAAATTTAAAAAAATAACACATAAAAGAAATTTCTTAAGTGGGATGAGTTTTATTCAAATTAAAACTCACCCTTATGATTGTTGGATAATTAATAAAAAAATAAAAAAATTTATTAAAAATGATGTCTTTAGAAGACAAGATAAGATAAAATTATTTGAACACCATCATTACTTATGTGCTTTTAAGGCCAAAGAAATAAACAATTTGAATTCTGAACTACTAAATAGTAACACTCATCCTTTAATTATAAATAGAAATATTATTGAAATAGATACACAAAATGACTTTAATAAATTTGTAAAAGGAAAGAGGTTCCAATGAAAACATTTATAATTGCTGAAATAGGCATCAATCACAATGGGGATATGAAAATTTGTAAAAAATTAATTGACGTAGCAAAAGATTCGGGTTGTGATGCTGTTAAATTTCAAAAAAGAACTCTAAATAAAGTTTACTCTAAGGAACAATTAAAATCATATAGAGAAAGTCCATGGGGGAAAACAACTTATGATCAAAAAAAAGGTCTTGAATTTAGCTTGAAGGATTACAAAACAATAGATAAATATTGTAAAAAAAGAAAAATCAACTGGTTTGCATCTGCTTGGGATTTAGAAAGTCAAAAATTTTTAAATAAATTTAATTTAAAATTTAATAAAATAGCATCAGCAATGATTATTGATAGAAAATTTTTAGATTTTGTTGCCAGACAAAAAAAACATACTTTTGTTTCAACAGGCATGAGTACAATGAAAAATATCTCTGATGCGGTAAAAATATTTAAAAAAAGAAAGTGTTCTTTCGAATTAATGCATTGCGTTTCAACATATCCAATGAATGATGAAACAGCTAATTTAAATATGATTAATGTTTTAAAAAAAAAATTTAAGTGTAATGTTGGATATAGTGGTCATGAGAATGGTTTAGCAATCTCAATTGGAGCATCTGCATTTGGAATATCCTCTTTAGAAAGACACATAACTCTTGACAGAACAATGTATGGCTCAGATCAGGCTGCGTCAATAGAACCAAATGGATTAAGGTCATTAGTAAGCTCTGTAAGAAAAATTGAAAAAGCACTTGGAGATGGGAAAAAAAGATTTTTAGCAGATGAAAAAGTCATTGCTAAAAAACTTAGAGCACATTTGTAAAATTATGAAAGAAGAAAATCATATTTGGGAAAATTATAATAATCTTTTATTAAGCCATGACATTTCTAGAATAAGAAAAATATTAGCTAGATATGAGTTATTTAAAAAAACAGTTAATATTCCTGGAGATATTGTTGAATGTGGAGTTTTCAAAGGTGTAAGTTTTATGTTTTGGCTTAAATGTTTAAAAATATTTTCTCCAAATTCAAAAAAAAAAGTTATCGGTTTTGATATGTTTTCTGGGTTTCCAAAAAATTTGAGAAATGCAGAAAAATTAAGTGCTAAAAAATATGTTAAAACAAGCAATTTTAAAGGGGTTAATCCTAAAGATTTATCAAAAAAAGCAATTAAGATTATAAACGGTGATAAATTTGAGTTTGTTAAAGGTGATGTTGTAAAAACTTCTAAAAGTTATGTATCTAAAAACTATGGTTTTAAAATTTCTCTTCTTCATCTTGATCTAGACACTTATAATGGTACTAAATCAGCTCTAATTAATTTTTTTCCAAAACTCAGCAAGGGAGGTATCGTAATTTTAGATGAATATGGTAGTCGAGGATGGGGGGAAACTGAAGCTGTAGATGAATTTTTAAAAGAAAAGAAATATAAAGTTAATCTATTAGATAACACAGAAAGTCCAACTGGATATATTATAAAATAAAAATCAATTTTAATGAAAAAAGTAAAAAAAATTAAAATAAAAAAATCAAATATTCTCTATAAAAAAGCATTAAAAATTATTCCTTATGGATCTCAGACTTATAGCAAAGGAGTAAAAGCATTCAGTGATGGTGTTTCACCAAAATTTTTAGCGAAAGGGAAGGGTTGTGAGGTATGGGATGTAGACGGAAATAAATTTATAGACTATGTAATGGCTAATCAACCACTTTTATTAGGCTATGCGGATGATGATGTAAATAAAGCAGTGAAGAAACAATTAGATCTCGGATCCACATTTAGTGTTAGCAACAAACTTGAAATTGATGTTGCAGAATTACTTGTTAAACACATTCCTGATGCAGATGGAGCAAGATTTGGTAAAAATGGAGCAGATGCGACCTCGATAGCAGTTAGACTTTCAAGGGCAATAACAAAACGAGATCATATTGCTTTTTGTGGATATCATGGATGGCATGATTGGTTTATTGGAACAACTGATTTAAATTCTGGAATTCCAAAATTTAATAATCAACTAGCTCACTCATTTGCTTATAATAATATTTCTAGTTTAGAAAAAGTATTTTCAAAATATAAAGATAAAATTGCATGCGTTATAATGGAACCAATAACGGTTAATGGACCAATTTCAAAACCATCTGGATCAACAAAATGGAAAGATTATAACAAAAAAAATAATTTTTTAACTGATGTAAAAAAGCTTTGTAAAAAAAATGGTGCACTATTAGTTTTTGATGAAGTGGTAACTGGATTTAGATATGATATTGGAGGAGCTCAAAAAATGTTTGACGTTATTCCAGATTTGTCATGTTGGGCAAAAGCAATGTCTAATGGAATACCTCTTTCTGCAATTACAGGTAGAAAAGAATATATTAAGTTTTTAGAAAAAACTTTTTTCTCGTTTACTTATGGTGGAGATTGTATCGGATTAGCTGCCGCAAAAGCCACTATAAACAAAATCGAAAAAAAAAATGTTATAGATCACTTATATAAAGTTGGAGGTCGATTAAAAAAAGGAATGAATTATCTTGCTAAAATTTATGATTTAGAAGAGATGATATCATGCGCTGGATATCCTTGTAGATCTGTAATGACAATAAAAAAATTTGGACAGCACAAAAAACCTTTAATCACAAAAAGTTTGATACAACAAGAATTGATGTTTAGGGGAATTTTATGGTCACAATATCACTCAATTAGCTATTCTCACAAAAATAGACATATAGATAAATCTTTAAATGCATTTGAAGATGCTTTTAAAAAATTAAGTAAAATAGTTAAGAATAATAAAAGAATAGAAAATAGTTTAATTGGTAAACCTTGTGAGACCGTATTTACAAGAGTTGCTGATTTTCAAGCAGTTGCTACTAGTCAAAAAAATTAATGTTTAATTTGAAATCAAAAATAATTGTTATTACTGGTGGAGCTGGTTTGTTGGGATCTAGGATGGTTAAAGTAATTCAAAAACATGGGGGTATCCCTATTGTTTTTGATAATGATTTAAAAAAAATTAATGAGTTAAAAAAAAAAAAATAAAAACTTAATTAATAACATTTATTATTACAAGATTGATATAACCAATAAAAATCAAACCAAAAGAATAGTAAATAGTATTTCTAAAAAATTTAAAAAAATTGATTGTTTAATTAATAATGCTGGATTTAATCCAAAATTAGGATCAAAAAAAAATAAATTTGAAAATTTTTCATTAAAGCAATGGGAAAGAGAAATCAAAATTGGTTTAACTGGTTCATTATTAGTTACTCAAGAAGTTGTAAAAAAAATGATTAAACAAAATTATGGAAATATTATAAATATTTCATCAGACTTAGGTGTAATAGCTCCAAATCAACATTTGTATGAAAAAAATGACAAGAAACCTATTAGTTACTCAGTTGTTAAACATGGTATAATTGGTTTTTCTAAATACCTTGCGACTTATCTAGCTGAATATAATATTAGATCAAATGCTCTTTGCCCAGGAGGAATATCAAATAATCAACCATAAAAATTCATAAATAAAATTAAAAAATTAATACCATTACAAAGAATGGCAAAAATAAATGATTATGATGGAATTATACTTTACATGTGCTCAGACTATTCATCTTATATGACTGGATCAACTATTATATGCGATGGTGGAAGAAGCGCTTGGTGATTCAATTAAATTTTTAACTATATTCAAATTATTTATTGCTGTTTTTAAAGCAATATTTCCACGATTAGTTTCAAATGTGAAAGATTTATTGTATTTCTTTTTTTTTAAAAACTTGAATAAACTTTTGAAATTAATTTCACCACTCCCAAACACAACATTCTTTCCTTTTTTATCCCTATCCTTCAAATGTATGTGATTTATAAAAGGATAATAACTTTTTAAATAATTAAGAACGTTTTTGTTTTTTAAATAAAAATTTCCGGTATCAAATGTTATTTTGATGTCTTTAATTTTACAGATAGATAAAATTTTTTTTAACTCATCAAAATGTTGGTCTATTTCTAAAGAAATTTTTAATTTTTTTTTTTTTGACTCTTTATCCAAAAAAGCAAGAAACTTTAAAAGTTTTGGTACGTTTTTTTTTAAAAAATTTTTATCACTTAGCGGAACAATTAAAAGTTTACATTTAATTGCTCTAATATTCTTAAACAATTTTTTGTAATATTTAATTAGATCTTGGCTATCTAGAGGTTTATCAAGTATAAAATTATCACAAACGATGTGGTGATTAATATTGGTTTTATTGAGATTTTCTAAGAGTTTCCTTTGACCTCCCTTTGACCAAATAGGATTTTTTTTATTTACCTTATTTTCTAAAAATAACTCAATGTAATCAAGATTTGTATGTTCTAAAATTTCAAATTCTTGATTCCACTTACTTGGAAATTTTTGTAAAACTCCTTTTTTTTCATCTGTCAATCTTCCTTGTGTAATTCCAAATTTCATGATCCAAGATTTTAATCTTTTATTAAAAATACATATAAATTTTTTTCAGTGCATAAATCAAGCCAATTGAGCTATTAGTACTGGTCAGCTGCACGCATTACTGCGCTTCCACATCCAGCCTATCAACGTGG
>MDTB01098227.1_pt1 | contig 21812 bp, 16 predicted proteins | sample 811161 | NCBI WGS metagenome assembly MDTB01 (sample SAMN05326650, study PRJNA326480) | marine metagenome | isolation source: seawater | place: Mediterranean Sea | collected 2009 | reverse complement strand
TTATTACTGCGGTTGAAGTTGCACTTGGCGCCTACATCAAACAATCATCAGACGTGTGGACTTATGTGAAATGGACCTTTATCGCCTTAACCTTATTGAAAGCAGGTTATATCGTTATGGTGTTTATGCACCTAGGTGATGAGAGAAAATGGATGCGTAATGTTATTTTATTGCCGTATGCCGGTTTTATCCTTTATTTAATTTTCATCGCATTGGTGGAAGCACTCGCGGTTGGAGAGGCTTGGTCAGGTGTTGCCGTTTAAAAAACTCTTTTGACTAAGAAAAGATTAAATAAGTTTATTGGTTTTGTTTTAGTCTTTGGACCAGCACTACTCCTAATTTTTATTGGAACGAGAAGCTGTGAACACAAGTTCGAAGAGCTTGCCGATTACGGACCTGTCTCTGAATTTGAATTTACAGATGTCAATGGAAATTTGCGAAATTCGAAGGAATTCAAGGACGAGGTCGTTCTAATAAATATACTCCAAAGTACATGCCCCGATAGTTGCTCTATTTTAATGTGGCATTTGAATCAAACCATCTACCAGCATGTCTGGAAGAACAAAACAAAGAAAACAAAAAAGATCAGAATAATTTCTTTTCTCACAGATGGCGAAGGGAATTCAGTGGAAGACCTATCCGTCATAAATGATGCGGTGCATGACTTGACTGAAAACTATGACCCGTCTATTTGGATTTTAGCCACCGGAGATGTGAAAGAGATTTATGACCTAGAAAACAATGGAGTCTCACTTACAGATGAGCAGGCAAACTTTCAAGAACTTATGTTGCTTATTGACAAACAGCACCATCTTAGAATGGTATTGTCAGGAAATGTAGAAGGCCAAATTAGACGTATGAAACAAAGTATGGCGCTACTTCAAAAACAATATGACAAACAAGCCTCAAAATAGAAATGAATCGTTTATTTGCTTGTTTGCTTGTCCTGCTGTTTACTGCCTGTGAAGGAGTTGATTCCTCAAAACAATTACCGTACATTGGACACTACGACCTCGAGTACTCTAAAGTGAACGGAAAACAAGTGATTGATACCATTTATCAACCAATTGGCTCATTTTCTTTTCGAAATCAAGAGGGTATTAAAGTAACAAATGAGAGCTATGCGAATAAGGTTTGGATTACTGAATTCTTTTTTGCCACCTGTCCCACAATCTGCCCAATTATGAACGTGCAAATGTCGAAGCTATCAGAAGAAGTAGGGGCGATGAATGTCCAAGAGCAAGTTCAATTTCTATCCTTTTCCATTGATCCAAAAAAAGACACTCCAGAGGCGCTTAAAAAGTACAAAAACATCCATTGCGCTGATTGTAAGAACTGGGATTTCTTAACAGGGGATGAGGATTTCACCCATCGCTTAGGTATAGAGCATTTTAAAGTTTTTGCGGGTCGCGAAGAGGAGGCCGCCGGCGGGTATGCTCATTCTGGTGCCTTTTCTATGGTGGATAAAGCTGGATATTTAAGAGGTGTATATAATATTACAAGCTTTGACGGATCAGTAAACAAAATTGAATACCAGCGGTTATTAAAAGACTTAAAAAAAATAATAGAATAAGAGATTGTCAAAAATCAAACACATAGAATCTCAATTAACGCCACTAAGGAAACGGCTCAAGGAACACAGCCTTTACGAGCAACTGCACAGTGTTGATGACATAAGGGTTTTCATGTCCATGCATGTTTTTGCCGTTTGGGATTTTATGTCACTTCTAAAAGCGCTTCAAATTCAACTTACAACGACAACGGTCCCTTGGAGGCCTCGTTCGAAAGGATCTTTAGCAAGGTTTATCAATGAGATTGTTTTCGCCGAAGAAAGTGATGTTAATGAGAAAGGAGAGCCAAAAAGCCATTTTGAAATGTATTTGGATTCCATGCGTCAAATGGGCTCAGATTCCACAGAAATCAATCACCTCATCAAGGGATTAGAAAAGGGAGATTCCATTCATTCGATTATAGACGGATTGTATATTGAGCGTTGTGTAAAAGAGTTCATGCAGTTTACTTTTAAAGTAATTGAATCAGGTAAGCCACACTGCATTGCTGCGGCATTTACCTTTGGAAGGGAGGATTTAATCCCCGATATGTTTATTGAGATTCTGAAAAAAGCGGATTCAAAAAATACAAAGTATAACAGGCTCGCCTACTATCTTGACCGTCACATTGAGCTCGATGGAGACGAACACGGCCCGCTGTCCATGCGAATGGTTGAAGAGCTTTGTGACAACGATCCAAAAAAGATAGAGGAGGTGCTTCAGGTCTCGAAAGAGGCACTTGAGCAAAGGATAAAACTATGGGATGGTATAAAAGAAAAAATTGTTGCGCAAGAAGGCAGGTTGCCAATAGCTGAAACGAGACCGAATAAAAAACTTAAAAATGCAATATTAGTCGTCTCCATAGTTATTCCAGTCGCAGTTGCTATTCTTTTTTCAGTAAAAATTGAAGGGTTCGACCTTTCTTTTCTACCCCCTATTTATGCTTCTTTAAATGGGCTAACAGCAATAGGTTTGGTGCTGGCATTGGTGGCTATTAAATTCAAGAAAATAAAAATACATCAGAGAATTATTCAATCTTGCCTATCTTTTTCAATTTTGTTTTTGTTGTTATATGTGCTTTATCACATGACCTCAGATTCAACGAAATATGGAGACATCAACGGGAATGGAATCCTAGAAAGTGCCGAAGCGCTTGCAGTCTCCGATACAAGAAGTGTTTATTTTTTCATTCTTGTTTCTCATATTTTCTTGAGCTTGGTTGTTATACCCCTGGTACTGTTTACCTATAAATTTGCTTGGGAAGGAAACTATGAAAGACATAAAAAGTGGACGAGGTTCGCTTTCCCTATATGGCTTTATGTGGCCGTAACAGGAGTGATTGTCTATTATATGATTTCCCCTTTTTACAGTTAGGTTATTTAATCAAGATCTCAACTCGTCTGTTCGCCTCTTTCTGCATCTCTGTTTCTGGAAACGCATAAACCGGATTTGTAAAACCAAAGCCTTTTGCACTTAACCTCTTCGGAGAAATACCCGCGGCCACGAGATGTTGCACTATCCCCTTTGCTCTCTTCTTAGATAGCCTCTTAGAGCTGAATGACTGAGAACCGTCTCCGTTTACATGTCCTTGTATTTCAATATTTACATTTGGATTTACTAGTAAAAAATCCCGCAAGCGGTTCAGCTTTGGCGCTGATTCTTCTAGGATGGTAGAAAGACCTGCAGCAAAATAAATCTCATCTATTTTCGCCACCGCCCCTCTAACCAAAGGTTTCAGGAAAACAGTGTCTTTTAATCCGTTTTTAACGAGTATCGAGTGGTCTTTTTTATCAAATGAAAAATATCCTTCAGCATCGATCTTCAGTTCACAGACCTTTATATTCTTGCGTACATTTAAGATAAGTTCACTAGCCACATATGCGCCATTAATTTCATTTGCGCCTGTTAGAGAGATTTTACTTTTCACTGGGCGTCTCGTCACTGCATCTCTGACATGAATCTGATACTCATGCGCATTACCATGCGTCGTTAAATCAAATAATAAAGAGTCTACAATCTCATTGCCAAATTCATCTTGCGGCGAAAAATCGAAAGAAAAGTCCAAGGAGTCTTTTATCCCGTCTTCTGCCATAAGCACGACTGCATAGCGCAAGGCCTCCTCAACAAAAATAAATTCTGCATCAAGGTCCACTGAATTGGATTCAGAAAAGATAAACTTGGCACCTTGTTCTTCAAGCTCTTGACAAATTTGCCCCCCTTTTTCTTCAAACATGTATACATGAAACTTTTCAGTATAGCGCTTTAAATTTAAATTCAATAAGCCAGATGAAGGCGTATCAAAAAACAACCAAATTTGGTTTTTACTTACCTCACGAGAAGCTTCATAACCATAAAGGTTTTTCTTGTCTATACCTTTTTTACCCTGAAAAGCGAGACTATAGAAATTATTAGGTGATAAAGAAATACCTCCAGAACACTTAGAATAATCCATAGATTGTCCATGGCAGAAATGTGCCAAAAAAAATGTAACCAATAAAAAGGCGTACAAATTATCTTTATTCATTTGAATCAATTGCTATTTTTACTTTCCCCGTCAACTTTGTCCTAATATACAAATGAGTCTTACCTAAAACAAGCGCATTAAGCCGTAGCTCATCAAGGTCACTAAATACATTAACTCCAGGAGCAAGCGGGCCATTGAGCTTACTTTCGAGGGTTGCCAATAATGAATTTAAATTTTCTGACATATCAATTTTTGCCTTTTTTGCGATTTCATTTCTAATTCTATTTCCCAAAAGCCATTCTGCGGACTTTAAAAGAAATGCTTTTGTTTTTAATTCAAAGTCTATGTCTTTGAGCGTCAAAACTTGTTTTTCAATATCCATCTCTGGACGACAAACCATATATACTTTACCTTTTCTAAATCCATCGAATTCGAGACGAAGCACTAATTTATCAGATTGACAACCTATCACCTTCAAATTTCGAACCACAATCTCCTTTCCTTTTATCGATATTACCTCATCTTTAAACTCATTTGAAAGTATAGACGATAAAGTATCGTAAGAAGATGCAACATCGGTTAAAATAGAAAAGCCTTCCATCCTGGTTTTAGGAATCATCTCTGTCAAGGGTTGATATGGTTTCATTGCTGGTTCTGTTGTAATCATAGGAGAAAAAAACAAGCTCAACGAAAATTTCGCGGTTTGATCTTCATACCTTAAATCCGTTGTTGAAAAAGATAATGGGTTAAGCTGAAAAAAACCATACGGGGCTATAGGTATAGATTGCTGAAGTTCTTTCCAAGCTTTCTCAATTGTTGATTTTACCTCGAAAGATTCTATATCCTCATCCATTTTCGCCTGCATGGTTTTAAGCTCTTTCTCAATTTCCTTTTCAACTCTTTCCGTAACGTCATAATTCAAAAAAGTAAGCTCACATGGATCTTTAATTGTAAATTCTTCAAGCTCTGTTTTGGCGGTAAGCCTGTAGTCCTTACTCAATCCTAATGTGGTTAAATAACGCATCGTATATCCTCGTTTCTTTTCATTCAGTCCACATGACGCGTATATTCTAGGCACAGTGCAAGATTCTTTTCCATTCCAAAGCGTGATACATAGTGGACAATAACTTAAGTCTAAGGAAAACCCTCCCTGTATTTTAGTTTCTAGCTGGGAAGGTGACGTTGAAAAAGAAATCGGCTCTCTAGAAAATGAATAAGTATAACTGACCCCTTCACATGATGATGAGCTTCCGTCAAAAAGTAAAGGAGTACTTTTTTCAGCCTCTGCAAACATCCCATTCATGTTCACCTCAACATCTACATTTAGCCGAGAGACCTCAGGTTCAATTTTATCTCGATTTTGAATACTAAATTCTGGCAATGATGGCTCAATTGTTTTGCAAGCCATCAAAACAAAAAGCAATAGAACACCATTTATGAACGTCAAGTTTCTATACATTCGAACCATTGAAAAAGAGTCCTTCTAATTTAATTTAAATATTAACACCATCGCTTCGAGTAGCAAGTTAAAATACACACGATTAGAGGTAAAAAATTAATAAGATTGGTTAAATTTGCGCACACCCAAAACTTAAGGTAAACACACTCATGCAAAAGTCTAAAATCATTTACACGAAAACAGACGAGGCACCGGCCTTGGCTACTTATTCATTCTTGCCATTTGTCAAAGCATATACGGCTGCAGCAAACGTAAGTATTGAAACAAGAGATATTTCCTTAGCAGGGAGAATTTTAGCGCATTTTCCAGATGTACTATCGGAAAATCAAAAAGTAAATGATGCTTTAGCTGAGCTAGGAACATTGGCTAAATCTCCCGAGGCAAATATTATTAAGCTGCCAAACATAAGTGCTTCTGTCCCTCAATTAAAAGCTGCTATATCAGAATTGCAGGAGCAGGGTTATGCCCTTCCCGATTATCCGGAAGATGCAGAAACAGAAGAAGAAAAACGAATCAAAGCCACATACAATAAGGTAAAAGGAAGCGCTGTTAATCCTGTTCTAAGAGAAGGAAATTCAGACCGAAGGGCTCCAAAAGCAGTAAAAAACTATGCAAAACAAAACCCTCATTCAATGGGTGAATGGTCTGCTGACTCTTTAACACACGTTGCTTCAATGAATGGTGGAGACTTTAAGTCAAATGAAAAATCTGCTACAATTCAAAAAGAGGGTTGGGTCCAAATTGCGCACATCAATACGGATGGAACGAGAAGCGTATTAAAAGAAAAAGTCGCAGTACTAGAAGGTGAAATTATCGATGCGACATATCTATCTGTCAATGCACTACTCTCATTTCTAGAAAAAGAAATTTCTGACGCGAAAGATAAGGGTCTACTATTCTCCTTACATATGAAAGCGACAATGATGAAGGTCTCTGACCCCATCATTTTTGGACATGCCGTGCGGGTTTTCTTCAAGCCTGTCTTTGATCAATATCATGAAACCTTTGAACGCATTGGCGTTGATGTTAATAATGGGTTTGGAGACCTAATCGCTAAAATTTCAGACCTAAATCAAGCAGAGAGAAATGAAATTGAAGCTGCCATACGAGCATGTTATGCGCAACGACCAGATTTGGCTATGGTGAACTCTGATAAAGGAATCACAAACTTACATGTCCCAAGCGATGTGATTATTGATGCCTCTATGCCTGCAATGATTCGTACCTCAGGTCAGATGTGGAACAAAGAAGGGAAGCAACAAGATACCAAAGCAGTCATTCCAGATGCGTCATATGCAGGCGTCTATAAAGCAACCATTGATTTTTGTAAACGCAACGGTGCCTTTGACCCAACCACAATGGGAAGTGTTTCAAATGTAGGACTAATGGCCCAAAAAGCTGAAGAGTATGGGTCTCATGACAAAACATTTGAAATCACTCAAAATGGAAAAGTTCAGGTTGCCGATCAAGATGGTGTTGTGCTTATTGAACACAAGGTCGAGAAAGGAGATGTTTGGAGAATGTGTCAAGTCAAAGACCTTCCAATTCAAGATTGGATTAAACTAGCTGTAAACCGAGCAAAAGCAACAGGAGTACCCGCTGTTTTCTGGCTGGACGAAAATAGAGCACATGACGCTGAGCTTATTAAAAAAGTTCATGCATATCTGCCTAATTTCGATACTGAAAACCTAGAGATTAAAATACTAGCACCAGAGGCGGCGACAAATTTTTCTCTTGATCGAATTGCCAAAGGACTTGATACGATATCGGTGACAGGAAATGTTCTTCGTGATTATTTGACAGACCTTTTTCCCATACTTGAACTTGGGACATCTGCAAAAATGCTTTCTATTGTGCCCCTTATGAACGGTGGGGGATTGTTTGAAACAGGCGCTGGAGGATCTGCTCCAAAGCATGTGGAGCAGTTCACAAAAGAAAATCATTTGCGTTGGGATTCATTGGGTGAATTCTTAGCGTTGTCCGTTTCTTTAGAGCATTTGGCTGAGGCAGATAGTAATCCTAAAGCAAAAGTATTGGGAGAGACATTGGATGCGGCAACAGGTACTTTTTTACTCAATGATAAATCACCATCGCGTAAATGTGGAGAGCTTGATAACCGAGGTAGTCACTTTTACCTAGCGATGTACTGGGCACAGGAATTGGCTGCTCAAAATGATAACGAGGCACTTAAATCTGCATTTACAGAACTTTCGCAGCAGCTTTCTGAAAACGAGGCTAAAATTGTTGCTGAATTAAATGAAGTACAAGGGAAGCGGATGGACATTGGAGGTTACTACAATCCCAATGATACATTAGGTTCTGAAGCTATGCGACCTAGTCAAACCTTAAATCGTATTTTAGAAAGCTTTAAAGCCTAACGTTTACTTTTTTTTAAGCTGAGAAAGGGCTGCATTTAGCTCAAAACCCAGCAACAATACAATGGCGTTGATGTATATGTAAAGCATCAATACCAATATGGCGCCTATAGAACCATATAGCTCATTGTAATTTGAAAACTTTGCAATGTAAATTCCGAAAAGGTATGTGGTGACTAAAAAAAGCAAAGAGGTCATTATAGAACCAGGCGTAAAAAACCTGTGGTTTCTTCCTCCTGGTGTACCCGCATAATAGAGCAAAGATGAAAAAATCAAGGCCACAAGAATTGTAAAGAGGAGCTTAAAGCTAAAAATCCAATAAGAGATCTCAAGCAAATCAATTTTAGAATATACATTTCTTAGGTACACTAAAAATGAAATATACGCAGCAGCAGCAAGGACGAGTAAAAGCGATAAGACCAATCCAACAACAACACTATAGATATACTGCCGAATAAAAGAGCGGGTCACCTTAATGTGATATGAGCCCTGAAAACCTGCAAATATTGCACTGATGCCGTTTCCCATAAAAAAGATTGACAGCAGAAAACTCGAAGAAAGAAGTCCTCCTCTCTGGTTGCTCTGAATATCAGTGTAGATAGACATAAAGAATCCTTGTGAAGATTCAGGCATCGCAGATTCAACGAAACGAGAAAAGGTTTCTGTGAAGTTTTCAATGGGGATATATGGGATAAGGTTCAATACGAAAAGAAGTGCCGGGAAAATAGCCATGAAAAAACTAAAGGATATACTTCCTGCCCGAGACGTTAGGTCTCCTTTAATCAAACCAGATAAATACATCTTTATGAGGTCATAAAAAGAAAACCCTTCAAAACGAGGCAGCTGTTTTTTTTGAAGCCAATCCCTTGTCTTCTTGTAGAGGGCTATATTTTTAAACGCGTATTCTTTTTTCAAAGTATTGATTTATCAATGATCAAGTAACGAAGATACATATTGCATTATTATTTGCTACTAGAACCTTTTTCACAAAACCTATAAATATAATTAACTTGTAAGCATTCTGTTTTGAGTATATTGAAAACGAAACGTTTAGCTTAAGAAAAAATGAGATGAAATCGATTTTCAAGATAATTAAATTACTATTTTTTTGCAGTGCATTATTGGTGGTTGTAATGCTGCTTTTTTTTGGGTATCGAGATATTCCTATTGAGGATTTGACAATAAAATATGGAAAAGCGCCATCCAAATTTATAGAAGTCGATGGGATGAATATTCATTATAGAGATGAAGGAACCTCATCAGATTCTCTTCCCGTCGTACTGATTCACGGCACTGGTTCAAGTCTGCATACTTTTAACGATTGGACAACTCAATTAAAGCTAGAACACAGGGTGATTAGAATGGACCTTCCGGCCTATGGCCTAACCGGTGCATTTCCAGATCGGAACTATTCAATGAAAAATTATGTTCTCTTTCTTAAACGTTTTTTAAAAGCTTTAGGTGTTCCTAAATGTGTTCTTGGTGGGAACTCCTTAGGTGGTGGCATTGCATGGAATTTTGCCGTAGATTACCCAGAAATGGTCGATAAACTTATTCTTATTAACGCTTCAGGATACCCTACTGAGGCGAAAAGTGTGCCACTTGCTTTTCAAATTGCACAAATACCAATAATCAATACCCTTTTCACCTTTATTACCCCTAAGTTCATCGCCAGGAAAAGTCTTGAAAATGTATATGCCGATAAATCAATAGTATCAGAAGCCCTTGTTGATCGATACTTTCAACTCACCTTAAGAAAAGGAAACAGACAGGCCTTCATCGATAAACTAATTGCGCATAAAGAACTAAGCCCATATCAAAACATTGCACAACTTAAACAGAAGACCTTGGTGCTTTGGGGGGACAAGGATGAACTTATTCCTGTTGATGCAGCACATAATTTTAACCGTGATTTATCGAATAGCACACTAGTTATTCTTGAAAATTCAGGTCATGTCCCAATGGAGGAAAACCCAACCGAAAGCCTTGCCCCTGTCATTTCATTTTTGAAAAGCAGGTAGCAAATAAATTATCTTTCAGTGATAGATATGACTTTTAAGCTCTCCTAAAAGAAAACGTATGCAACCTTTTTTGATACCTTTGACTATGTCTATATGAGGCCGCTGCCGAAGAAGGATTTTAACAAAAGGTCCTTTCTCAAAGGATAAAAGGGCAATATTAGATAAAAAAACAAATATAAAAAATGAAAAAACTCAGCCTTATTTTGTTAATAATGACTTGCGTACAGCTTTCTTTTGCGCAAAAATTCACCATTAGCGGAACTATAAAAGAAGCAAAAACTGGAGAACCCATTATTGGAGCCAAAATCTATGATTTAAAATCCAAGAAAGGAACACTCTCTAATGAATATGGTTTCTATAGCCTAACGTTACCTCAGGACAGTGTATACTTAAGGGTTTCCTATATCGGATATACGGCGATGGAGTATCAGTTTGATGGCGTAAAAAACTATGCCTTATCTGTTGACCTTATGACCATACAAGAGCTCGATGAGGTTACGGTTACCGCGGAAAAAAATATTGAGGAGCGTACACAGATGAGCTCCTTTGACGTTTCCATTGAAAAAATTAAAGCCCTCCCTGTTTTCCTAGGAGAAAAAGACATTATTAAAACCATACAGCTTTTTCCCGGTGTTCAGTCCGGTAGCGAAGGCTCAAGTGGAATTTACGTTCGTGGAGGAGGTCAAGACCAAAACCTCATGCTTTTAGACGGTGTTCCCATCTACAATGCAACCCACTTATTTGGCTTTTTCTCAATTTTCAATGCTGATGCGATCAATAAGGTCACAATGATTAAAGGAGGGTTCCCGGCGCGCTATGGAGGTCGTTTATCTTCTGTTCTTGATATCAGAATGAAAGAAGGAAATATGAAGGAGTTTCATGGAGAAGGTAGTATTGGATTGATCTCTTCGAAGCTTTCTCTAGAGGGTCCTATTGTCAAGGATAAAACTTCGTTTATCGTGTCTGGAAGACGTACATATATAGATGTGCTCGCTAGACCTTTTATTAATATGCGGAACAGCAAACAAGGCGGGGGGAAGGATGAAGAAGGTGGTGAAGGCGAGGGTGGTTCCTCAGCAACGCAAACTGGGGGTTATTACTTTTGGGATTTAAATGCGAAAATCAACCATAAGTTTTCCGAGACTAGCCGACTCTACTTGAGTGGTTACTTTGGAAGAGATCGCTTCTATAACGACGCCAACAATAGCTACACGACGGCAGAAGACACATCAAGCACAGACGAAACCTCAAGCAACGGATTGCGCTGGGGAAATGCCATAGCGGCAGTACGTTGGAATAAAATCATTAGTCCAAAGCTATTTATGAACCTAACAGGAACGTTTAGTCAGTACCAATTTAGGGTTGGGGGTCAGAACGAATCCACAACGACTTATCCCAACGCGCCTACCACAACTCAAAATACTATCTTTAATTATGATTCTGGTATTCAAGACTGGACCGTTAAAGCTGATTTTGATTACAGACCAAACCCGAATCATACCATTAAGTTTGGATTTGGAGACACCTACCACACTTTTGTACCTGGAGTGAATCAAATAGCGCTTTCAAACAATACTTCCAGCGGAATTGATACCACTTTTGGATCTTCAAGACAATACGGACATGAGCACTGGGCGTATTTTGAGGATGATTGGGAAATTTCAGATCGTCTGAAACTAAACGTAGGAGTACATTTTTCAGGCTTCAAAGCAAATCAGGAATGGTACCCAAGCATTCAGCCTAGGTTCGCAGCAAGATATATGCTCAATGAAAATTCATCATTGAAGATGTCCTATTCAAGTATGACTCAGTTTCTACATTTATTGACCAACCCGACCATAGGCCTCCCTACAGACCTTTGGGTTCCTGTCACAGACAGGGTTGCGCCAGAGTACTCAAATCAATTTGCACTTGGCTATGCACAAACCCTAACTAAGGGCTTCCAGTTTTCGGTAGAAGGCTACTATAAAGACATGAGGAATTTAATAGCGTACAAAGAAGGGGTTAGCTTTTTTGGCTCTTCACAAGATTGGCAAGATAAAATCACGGTAGGAAATGGAAACAGCTATGGACTAGAGCTATTGGTCGAGAAAAAAATAGGCAAAACTTCTGGATGGATCGGATATACCCTGAGCTGGTCAAATCGCCAATTCGACTCGCTAAATTTTGGAAATCCCTACCCGTATATATATGACAGAAGGCATGATATTGGGCTTGCTGTCACACATAAGTTTAATGACCGCGTAGACATTGGTGTCGTTTGGGTCTTTGGATCGGGATATGCCACCACCCTCGCACAACAAACCTATTTAGGGGTAGATGGTCTTGGTATTGGGGCAAATACACCCTACGCACCTATCGAGCATATTGAGGAACGCAACGATTATAGGATGCCGGCCTATCACAGACTCGATATCGGTATAAACCTTCACAAGAAAAAGAAAAAATGGGAAAGCACTTGGAGCTTTGGGCTCTACAATGCTTACTCCCGGCAAAATGCATTCTTTCTCTTCTTTGAGGAAGGGAATAATGGAACGAGGACGCTAAATCAGCTTAGCTTATTCCCCGTTCTACCTAGTGTTTCTTATAGCTTTAAATTTTAAAACATGAAAAAACTCATTTTATTTTTATCCGCAATACCGCTTCTTTTGTTCACAAATTGTACAAAACAAATAGAATTCGACGCACAAGATATTGCGCCAAGAATTGTGGTCAATAGTCTTTTTACAAATGACTCTTTATGGGCAGCCAATATTAGCCGAAGCGTTGGTGTACTAGAAACAACAAGCTACACCAGCATTAATGATGCCGATGTCTCTATTTTTGATGGAAACGGAGTACAGGTTACCACACTTACCAACCAAGGAGATGGACTTTACACCTCTCCGACAGGGGCAATGCCCGTCGCAGATGAGCTTTACACGATTGAAGTTATTGCACCTGGATATACGCCCGTAAGTGCCACAAACAGAATTCCTGCAGCCGTTCAGATCAATAGTATTGATACGGTTAGTAGTACCAATAGCGATGGACAGACCATCTTGGAAACAACGATTAACTTTCAAGACCCGTCTGCAAATGAAAACTATTATATGGTCGAAGTTTTGGTCAAAGGCACGTGGATTGATGAATGGGATGAATTTGAAGGGGATACCATTGAATTTCGGGAACCACTGGAGATTTCTTGCAATGATATCAATGTAGAAACCGTAAATCGATTCAATTTTGGAGGCTTTGAAAACACCTACCTATACCTTATGCTCAAGGATGAGAATTTCGATGGAGAAGATTACGCACTCACCTTTAGTGTGATCAATTACGCTGAGCTTAAAGACCTAGAGCTTTTTGGTGAAATTCGATTGGTCAACACCAGCGAGGCTTATTTCAACTATCTGAAATCCTTTAATATGTATCAAAGAGCAAGTGGAAATCCATTTGCCACGCCTGTGCAAGTCTACTCGAACGTAGAAAATGGTATGGGAATATTCGCGGGTGGAACACTCACATATTGGGATGTAGGATTTTGATTGTAAGACATAAATATTCCGCATTTATCTTCTTTTTCTGTAGCACATTGCTCTTTAGTATCGGAAGCTGTAAAAAAGGCTATGAGGCAAGGTTTGGCCCATTCTATATTCTAGATGATACGACCGTAGTTATCAATGGCGACATGGGTAGCAGAGTAGACAATCAGCTAGAAAGGTTGCTCAATAAATACCCTGAAATTAGCTACGCTATTATGGAAAAGTGCCCGGGATCTAGGGATGATGAAGAGCTTTTTAAAGCCGCACGCATGATCTATAATCAAGGCGTTCACATCCACCTTCCACCGAATGCTAAAATTGAATCCGGCGCGGTAGATTTCTTTTTGGCAGGAACTACACGAACGATGGATGGGGGAGCCAAAATGGGCGTACATGCATGGAGTGATGGAAATACATCTGCCACAGAATATCCCGTTGGACATGAGGAGCACGAGATCTATATTGACTACTATGCCAGTGTTGGTTACTCACAACAAGAGGCAGAAAATCTATATTTTTTCATCATCAATGCTGCTGGACCGAACAACATTCATTATATGACAGCAGAAGAAATTTTAACATTCGGTATTCTAAATCCTTGATTCTCATCAAACTAATGTATTGGGTTTTAATAAAGACCAAAAAATAAGTTTTCCCGAAGTTATTCGAAAGGGTTTAAACTTCACCTGTTATAGATTGCGTCACGCTGATTGCATGGTCACCAATCTTCTCTAATGAGTTAAACAATTCACTATATATTGCGGCATTGTCATACCGATATTCTCCTTTTTCTACATTTGTAAAGTGCTCCTTTCGAATTTCTTTGCGCAGCTTGTTGAGGCTTTTTTCAAGCTTTTTTGCCTCTGTAAGTTCCACCTCAGAATAGCGCATCTCTAAATTCTTACACATGTTTTCTAGTACCTGATTCATTAGCGAATACATTGCAAGCAATCGTTCTCTTTGTTCTGGAATAAACCAAATTTTATTTTTGCGCTTTCGTTCTGTCGTTTTCGAGATCTGATAATACATATCTGCAATTCGCTCCATGTCACCGATCATACTAAGCATCGCACGAATCTTTTCAGAAGTTCGCTCACTAAGCTCATTTTGAGAAACCTTGGTTAAGTAACTCGCAACCTCTTCTTCAATCTTATCTGTAATAACTTCGTACTTGGCGATTCTATCGATGTAACTTCTAAACTCGGATTCTTTTTTTTCCATCAAAATCGTCTGACAAAATGTATTCATTCTAGAAACAATTTTACCAAACTTTACAACTTCTCTTTGTGCCTCCAATAAAGAAAGCTCTCCAACAGGAATCGTCGAAGAAAAGAACTTAAGCTGAAACATTTCATCATCGTCAGTTTTGGAGGGCAATATCCGGACGACCAATCGCTCAATATGCGGAATAAACCACAATAAGAGAAGTGTATTGACAATATTAAATGAAAGGTGGTATACAGCTAAAGACCATCGCGTTGTTGACTCGGAATCACCATCAACAATAAGGGCATTGAAAAAAGTTTCACTAACCAAATAGTCCACAAACTTGAGAAAAGGATAGAAGATCGCGAGCATCCACAATACTCCAATCACATTGAAGAACAAATGTGCCCTTGCCGCTCTTTTCGCATGAATATTTCCAATAATGGCCGCCATATTGGCCGTAATCGTTGTTCCAATGTTTTCACCCAAAATAATTGCTGCGGCGAATTCTAAGGGAAGTCCATTAAGCCCCCCACACAGTGAAAGTGTAATTGCCATTGCAGCACTACTCGACTGAACCACAACGGTCAATAGCGTTCCTATCCCAACAAAAATAATAACAGAGCCAAAGCCAAATTGATCAAGTGGTTCGATGATGCTTTTAATGAATGTAGGATCCTCTTTTATAAAACTCATCAAGTCTTTGAGGGCATCAAGACCTCTAAATAGTAAAGCAAAGCCAATTAGAAACTCACCAAAAGATTTGAGTTTTGAATTGGACATAAAAAATAGCGGAAGGCCAATAGCGATAATCGGAAGTGAATAATCTGAAATACTGAATTTTCCGAAACCAAATGCCAACAAAAGAAATGCCGTAACTGTAGTTCCTATATTGGCGCCCATGATGACGCCTATAGCCTGTCGCAAGGACAATAACCCAGCGTTAACAAAGCTCACAATCATTACAGTTGTAGCACTGGAAGACTGAATGATTGCCGTTGTGCCAAAACCTGTAAATATACCAGCAATTCGATTTTGAGTAATCTTTCGAAGGATTGAGCGCATTTGGTCCCCAGCGAATTTCTGAATTCCATCGCTCATTATTTTCATTCCGAAAATAAAAAGACCAAGGGCTCCGATTAAAGTGAGGAACTCATAAAGACCAAAACTCATGCGTAATTTTTAACAAATCTAAAATTAGTATTCCAATTAGGCCTATCTAGATGTTAAATTATTATTAACATTTACTAATTATGGCTGCAGGTCATACTCGAATTAGAAAAACTTTATTGATGGTTAAACAGCATCAACATTTCAGATGGGCTGGTCAAAGCTCGAGAAAGGTCTATTCGCCGTCTTGGTTTTCCTTAAAATGGGGATCTTCATTGATTTCAATCTTCGATTTCGGATGCTTGGTATGGATATACTTCATTAGCATCTTCATTTCATCATAATTTGAGTATTGATAATCGATGAGCGTTAATGAAATTTCTTGATACAACCTCTCTTCAAAAAACTCCCATTCCATAGATTCAATCTTCGCAATGGCTTTTCCATCTTTTAAAATACTCCAGCCTTGTTCTGAAAATCCTGAGTTCTTCATTTCTTCCTCTGTAAAAGTGAAAGATTCTGTTGTTACACATGAAGAAAACAGGACAGAAATTAAAACGAGAATCAATAGGGGTTTCATATAATTGAATTTTGATGGCAAATTTAAGTGTTTCAAGATTAAGTCTAAGTTAACTTAATTTTAATTAATATATATTTTTTCTAAAGAAATTAGGATTTAATTTTTTTGTCCAGCAATCGGTCTACTTGCTAATGTGTTCTTTTGAAGTCGTGCTTTTTTTATAAAAATGATAATACTTCTAAGGCTCAATCGTTTTTAAGTTAAATCATCCAAATTTCACTCCTTTTGAACATCTCTTTCTCCAAGCCAAAACAAGCTTTTTAGACTTAATGTTAACTAAATGTTACAAAATTTCCTTTTTTTTTTAACTAAATGGTAACCTGAAATTCATTCAGTGTTTCCAATGTATCCTCAAATTTGCACCAAACAATTGAAAAAAATCAAAATGAAAAAAACAATTCTATTTTTTGCCGTTGCATCGTTAGTGGCGGTAACAAGCTGTAAAAAGAAAGGATGTACAGATCCTACTGCTATTAACTACGATTCAGAAGCTGAAAAAGACGACGGTTCTTGTGTTGATGCACCCGATGAAACAACTGTAACTGTTGCGAGCAACATCACGTCGAATACGACATGGACTGCCGATAAAGTTTATGTATTAGCAAGCCGTGTAGCTGTTGAGGCTGGGGCAGAATTAACTATCGAAGCTGGAACTATCATTAAAGGACAAGCTGGAACAGGTGCAAACGCCACTGCTCTTTTGGTCGCTAGAGGTGGTAAGCTTTTTGCTAATGGAACGGCAGATGCTCCTATTATATTTACATCTGTAGCTGATGAAATGATGCCAGGCGAAAAAGTAAGTCCAAACTTAGACCCGACACTAAATGGTCTTTGGGGTGGTTTAATTGTATTGGGTTACGCGCCAATTTCTGCATCCTCTGATGCGATTCAAATTGAAGGAGTTCCTCCATCAGATCCAAATGGCCTTTACGGAGGTTCTGACGCGGCTGATAATTCAGGTTCTATTACTTACGTTTCTGTTCGTCATGGTGGAGCCAACATTGGTGAAGGAAACGAAATCAATGGAATTACGCTTGGTGGAGTTGGAAACGGAACTACCATTTCAAATGTGGAAGTTGTAGGAAACCAAGATGATGGAATAGAATTTTTTGGAGGAACCGTTAATGTTTCAAACGCTGTAGTATGGAATGCTGGAGATGATGCAATCGATACAGACCAAGCTTGGTCAGGAACACTTGACAACTTTATTGTAGTGAATCCAGGAGATGAGTGCTTTGAACTTGATGGACCAGAAGGTTCAGCTTCAGGAACGCACACCATTACCAATGGAACGACATACGCTGGTGGAGCACAAGGACTGGTTGATTTAGATGATAATTCAAACTTGGTATTTACAAACCAGTATTTCTTTGGTGTTGCTGACGGTCAAGATTTTGATCAAGTGCCAACGGCTGATGGATTTTTAGATGCCTCTAATTTTCAAGTTACACTTCCAGAAGGAGGCGTATTAACTGATTTCTTTAAAGATGGTTCAGATGCCTTTACAACGGAAGTTGCTGAAGGAGCGAATACAGTTGGTGCTGATGCTTCAGTATTAGTTGGATGGTCTTGGGCTGGTTTATCAGGAAACCTTGCAGGATTCTAAAAACCGTCTTAATAATTAATTACATTTTCAGCACCCGTAACCATTCGTTACGGGTGTTGTTTTGTAAAATAAAATAAAATGAGAAACCTTTATTTATTATTGATCTTAATGATGTCTAGTTCTTATGCCATATTTGGACAGAGTGGAATCATAAGAGGGTCGGTTATTGACGGTTCTACAGGAGAATTCTTACCCATGGTAAAAATCCAAGTAGAAGGATTAAATAAAGGAGCATTTTCAGATCTTGATGGAAAGTTTGAATTTACTCTTCCCGTTGGTACGTACAATCTCATTTTCTCCATATATTCCTATAATAAAACATTAATAAATGGTGTAGCGGTTACAGCAGAAAAGGTGACCCTCGTTGAAAATACGGCATTAGAGGCGCAAGTCACAGAATTTGGAGAGGTCACGGTGCAAGCAGAGTACAAAAAAAATACAGAAAATGCGATTCTTCGCATGAAACTGAAATCGGCAAATATGATTGATGGAATTTCAGCTTCAAGTTTTAGGAAAACAGGTGACTCAGATGCTGCCTCTGCCATGCGGAGAGTTCCAGGAATCTCGGTGGCCAATGGAAAATATATATTTATTCGAGGAATTGGCGATAGATACAATAAAACCATTTTAAATGGTTTAGATATTCCGGGATTAGATCCTGATCGGAATACGCTACAAATGGACATCTTCCCTACCTCACTGATTGACAATATGATTGTTAATAAAACGTTCAGTGCTGAGCTTCCGGCAGATTTTACAGGAGGACTTGTAAATATTGAGCTCGCCAGCTTTCCAAATCAAAAAACACAAAGCATTTCTATTCGGACAGGATATAATCCCAACTTCCATTTGCGAAGTGACTATCTCGACTATGAAGGAGGTAAGCTTGATTTTCTGGGTTTTGATGATGGAACAAGAGAAATTCCAGCAGAAACGAATATCCCTTCTTTTGTAGAAACGCTCGGTAGCAATACTGCAGCAGCAGACCGTTATGCAGATGTTTTAAATTCCTTCAATAAAACGCTTGCAGCAAAGGAATCACAAAGTTTTTTAGATGGTGGTTTAGCCATGAATTTTGGGAATCAAATCAAAAAAGAAAAAAGAACCATCGCCTACAATTTTATGCTGAATTACAGAAACAACACTGAATTCTATAGAGATGCATTATTTGCGAGGTATGGACTCCCAGGGGATCCAGACAAAACAGAAATGGATACGCTTGAATATCAAAAAGGCGATTATGGTGTAAATACAGTAATGCTTAGCTCGCTTGCTGGATTTGCAGTAAAAACACTAAAGGCAAAATACAGTATTACGGCGATGCACCTTCAAAATGGCGAATCAAGTGCGGGTATTTTTGATTTCATCAATAATGATGAAGGCGCATACTTTACGGGATACCAACATAATTTATCTTACAGCCAAAAATCTCTTTCAAATCTTCATATTGCGGCAAAATATAAATTTGAAGAAAAAAATTGGGACCTAGAATGGAAGGTGTCTCCTACATTCTCAAGAATAAAGGATCCAGATATTCGTTTTACGAGATACGAAAATATAGACGATGGTGGCGTAAGAATTAGCTCTGAATCAGGCTTTCCAGAACGTATATGGAGAGATCTTTCAGAAATCAACGGTGTTGCAATTATCGCTGGAAAGAAAACCTACACAGCATTTGGAAACAAAGCATACTTAAAAATTGGTACAGGCTATACCTACAAGCAAAGAGACTTTTCAATAAAGAATTTTCAAGTCAATGTAAGAGGTAATATTCCGCTTACAGGAGATCCAGACGAATTGTTTCAAGATGAAAATCTATGGCCTTATCTCGGTAACCCCCAGCAGGGAACAACTATTGACACACCTTTTTTACCTAACAACCCCAATACCTTTAATTCGAATATAAGTAACGCTTCAGGATACGTGTCGAATGAAATGACGATCGGAAAGAAATTTAAATCAATCGTCGGCATAAGAGCTGAGTATTACACACATAAATATACAGGTCAGGATCAATTGGGGGTAAATGTTTTGAACAACGAAAAAGTTCTTGAAAACCTAGGGATATTTCCAGCTTTAAACTTGGTCTATTCCGTGACGGAAAATCAAAATTTCAGATTTGCTTATGGAAGAACCATCGCTCGACCTTCATTCAAGGAGCTTTCATATGCTGAAATTTTTGACCCAATCACAGGTAGAACGTTTGTTGGTGGATTATTTCAGGATGCAGATAACGCGACAGGAATTGTTTATTGGGATGGAGAATTGACGAGTACAGATATACATAACATAGATTTCAGATGGGAGGTATTCCCTAGTAAAGGACGTACAGTTTCTATCAGCGCCTTTTACAAAAAGTTTATTAATCCTATTGAAATCATTCAGTACGCTACACAACCAGGTGCTTTTCAGCCAAGAAATGTAGGCGACGGACAAGTCCTTGGAGGAGAATTCGAGATTCGTGAAAACCTAAGCTGGATTAGTGAGAAGACAGAGGCATTTGATTTTGTGTTAAATGTTACGGTTGTGAATTCTCGAATTGACTTAAGCCAAACAGAATATGACAGCCGCGTGGCTAACGCGAGAACAGGGCAGGTGATCGAAACCTTCAGAAAGATGGCCGGCCAAGCTCCCTACATCATAAATGGTGGTTTTTCTTTTAATGGTGCGGAGAATGGCTTTTTTAGCAACTTTCAAGCAGGCCTATTTTACAACGTTCAAGGGAAAACATTGCAGTTCGCAGGTATTGTTGATCGACCCGATATTTACAGTGTCCCATTTCATAGCTTGAACTTTAATTTCAATAAGGCCTTTGGTAAAGACGAAATGTACAGCTTAGGGGTTAAAGTCTCCAATTGTTTGAATGATAAACGCGAAAGTGTATTTGAATCTTACAATGCACAAAATCAATTCTTCTCTCAACTATCACCCGGGGTTTCAGGTACGATAAGGTTTAGAATCAATTTATAAATAAAAGAATTTTACTTTTAAAAAAAGACTCCCTAAACTAAAATTAAGCCTATATAAAACGCTACCTTTGCCGCCAAATTCATTCCTATGGAAGGCAAAAACATCACCATAATTGGCTGTGGAAATTTAGGGCAAGCGATCTTAAAAGGCCTCATCAAAAGTGCAAACAATGTAAATCTTGTGGCCACAAAAAGAGATCCAGACGCTATAAAGCATTTCGAGAAAGAGGGCGTTCGTATTCTTGGCGACAATATCAAAGCAATTGAAAAAGCAGACCTCATCTTATTGGCGCTGAAACCATACAATGTCTTGGAGGTGTTGAAAGATTTAGCCCCGCACATAGATACAACAAAACAGGTTGTTGTCTCACTCGCAACGGGTGTGACGCTTTTGACCTTAAGGGAGACCGTTCAAAGTGACATCCCCATCTATAGGGCGATGCCAAATACTGCTGCAGATGTTGGTGCATCGATGACCTGCATTGCTTCAAATCATTCAAGCCATGACAAGCTCATAGAGGAATGCTTTAATACCATTGGAAGTACGATTCGAATTGATGAAAAACTAATGGATGCCGCTACTGTTTTGGGTGCTTGTGGTGTTGCTTTTGTCCTTCGTTTTATGCGTGGTATGGTACAGGGAGGTGTTCAAATTGGCTTTGACTCAAAAACCGCAAGTACCATTGTCAACCAGACCGTTAAAGGTGCAGCTGAGCTGCTCATTTCTGGAGGTCAGCACCCTGAATTTGAGATTGATAAGGTAACCACACCAAAAGGCTGTACCATATCGGGCCTCAATGAAATGGAGCACAATGGATTTAGCTCGGCACTCATTAAAGGAATTGTAAGCTCGTTTGATGCCATTGATTCATAAGAAATCCTTATTTTCAGTACGCAAAAAACAAAACTGCGGAAAATGCTACACCCTTCTATCTTTCCATTTCTAGA